>Ga0315322_10000044_pt1 | contig 69265 bp, 54 predicted proteins | sample M110021515metaG_FD_203461 | JGI IMG/M metagenome (GOLD analysis project Ga0315322, IMG submission 203461) | Ammonia-oxidizing marine archaeal communities from Monterey Bay, California, United States - M1 100m 21515 | ecosystem: Environmental > Aquatic > Marine > Intertidal zone | place: USA... | reverse complement strand
CAGGAGCTTCCTCCTCGGCGGCGGGCTCTTCGGATTTCGCATCAGCAGCAGGAGCTTCCTCCTCGGCGGCGGGCTCTTCGGATTTCGCATCAGCAGCAGGAGCTTCCTCCTCGGCGGCGGGCTCTTCGGATTTCGCATCAGCAGCAGGAGCTTCCTCCTCGGCGGCGGGCTCTTCGGATTTCGCATCAGCAGCAGGAGCTTCCTCCAAAACGGGTGCAGCGGACTTCTTCGCTCGTGCAAGTTTGGCGGAAGCTTTTTTCTCAGCTCTTTCCAACCACTCTTCAGGGCTCAAACGTCCTTGGCGAATAAGACTTTTGGCAGTATCGGTGGGCTGGGCTCCAACACCGAGCCAATGATCGATCCGGTCCATCTTGAGCTTAAGCTCTTCGGTCCGAGCGTGGGCCTGCGGATTATAGGTACCGAGTACCTCGATGAACTTGCCATCTCGGCGTACCGTGGAGGGGGCAACGACCATGCGGTAAAATGGAGCATGGCGAGCACCGTGTCTTTGCAAACGAATCTTGATCATGAGGAACGAAGTAAATGTGGACTGAGAATTTACGGAAAAGAGGAAGAACAAAGGGAAAATACTGCCTTTTGTCAATGAAATTCAACTTTGAAGGGCTCAACCCTGCCAACCTGATTCACTTCTTTGGCCAGTAGCAATAATGAGTTGAAAAACTTGAGTTTTTTCAAACAAGCGTTTAAAAAGAAAGGTTGATGCCTGCAACAACCCCAACAAGCTTACGGTCGGACAGCGAGAAAACCAAGGACAGGCTTTTGAGTGCAACCGAGAGGCTCTTCGCGTCACATGGCTTTGCAGGCGTAACAATGAGAGGAGTGGCGGATAGAGCCCATACAAACATCGCCTCCGCCCACTATCATTACGGATCCAAGGAGGGAATGGTTATGGCTATGCTCAAGAGAAGGATTGAGCCAATCAATGCAAATCGCCTTAAATATCTCGGGGATTCGAGAAGTCTTGCTGGCAATCGCCCTCTGTGTCCTCGCGAAATCTTTCGAGCCCTGATCTTGCCAGTTTGCCATGAAATTGCAAAAAGCTCCGCTACGAGAGAAAACTTAGCCCAGCTTGTTGCCCGCAGTTTTACCGAACCCGCCCGTTTCATCCAAAAGATGCACCAGCGCTTTTTCAGAGAACTCTCTGAAAATTTCATCGGGGAACTTCAGAGAACCTACCCAAAAGCCGACAAAACAGATCTCTACTGGAACTTGCATCTGGTTATTTCCTCCATGCTCGGAACCTTCGCCCAGCACAGAAGGTTGAACGATTTCTCGAAAGGGCTTTGTGACAAAAATGACATCGATGACCTGAGTCGCCGGCTCATCGACTTCGTTTCCACGGGCTTCGAAGCCGGCATTAATTCTTACTCCAAATGACAAAGCCCTGCATCTTCTTCTTGTTTTTGCTTTTTCTTGCCGGTTGTATTCCTGTCCGGAAAAGCGAGCCTAGGCTTCCGGAGGTGATGTCTCCGCCTTTCTGGACTACAAAAATCGAATTTCAGAAAGGCGTGCCCGAAAGCAATCAAACCTTTTGGATTGATTCCTTTGGAAATCCTCAGCTCACAAAAGCCGTCCGAGAGGCTCTACTCAAAAATCCGGATATTTTGGGAGCAATGGAAAAAGTAATCGCGGCAGGGGAAAGTGCCGTTGCCAACGGAGCCGACATTTATCCTTCCCTCAATGCGGATCTTTCCGGGTCACGCAGCAAAAGGAATTTGATCGGCTTCAACTTTCCGAACGGGGACAGCAGTTTCACAAGCAAAAGCTTCAATTCCGGAATTAACGTAAGCTGGGAACTCGATTTATGGGGAAAGCGCAGGGACATTCGAAATTTATCGAAAAAAAGATTCGAGGCAACGAAAGAAGATTTGGAAGCCGCTCGCCTTTCCCTAGCCGCTCAAGTTGCAAAAGCATGGTTCGAAAGGATTGAAAACGAAGGACAGGTCAGGATAGCACATGAGACTGCAAAAACTTACTCTCAAACGCAGTCATTTATTGAGAATCGTTTTGAGAAGGGCTTGGGGCTCGGCGTAGCTGGTCAAGCCAGTGCATTGGACAATCACCTGGCAAATTCTTCCCTCTACACTGCAAACGCCAACTTATCTCTCAGAAAAAGAATTCTTTCTGCTACTGTGAAAAAGGTCGAAATCCTACAGGGCAGGTACCCATCTGATTCACCGGACCAAAACGGCACTCGCGTCCTCCCCACGCTCAATATGATCCCCGAGCCACCTTCACCCGCACAGGCCCTGACTCAAAGACCTGACGTCAAGGCCTCTGCCCTTGAGATCGAAGCAAGCGGACTCGAGCTTGGAGTGTCGAGAAAGAACCTGCTTCCCTCTTTTGTAATTGCCGGAGGTCCAGGAAGCCGGTCCGAAGAATTCAGTAACCTGCTTGACCAAAAATTCAGGGTATGGGAAGTGAGTGGCGCAATTTCGCAACCAATTTTCCAAGGTGGGCGCCTGCGTGCCCAAGTCCGAAAATCCAAAGCGCTTCAACAAGCCGTCATCAAGGATTTTAAGTCAACCGCCCTGCGGGCATTCTCGGAAGTCGAGAACGCGCTTTCCGCCGAACGATTCATGCAAGCGGAGGAGGCCCATTTGGAAAAAGCTGCCCTTGCAGCGGAAACAGCTGCCCGGCTTACTTGGGAAAGATACCAAAGGGGGGTCGAAGGTATTTTCAACACTTTGGACGCTCAAAGAAGATCATTTGAAGCAGAGAGCAGGCTCCTCTCCCTGAAGAAGGAAAGACTTCTTAATCGAATCGATCTGTATCTTGCTTTGGGAATGAAGGCTCTTTCCCCCCAACCATGAAAAAACTTATTCTCCCCCCCCTTCTTCTCGCCTCCATGATTGGAGTGGCTTGGTATCTTGTGCAATTGCGACCCGAGCCCAAAGCCAAGAACATCTCGAAGGAAGCCCCCTTCGTCGAGACCATCGCTGTCCAAGCGCAGGTTTTGCGATCAACCGTTTCGACTTCAGGTACGGTTCGACCAAGAACCCAAGCCGACTTGCTTGCCGAGGTGCCCGGTATCATCGAAGCCGTTGCTCCCTTTTCAACAGAGCAAAGCTCTTCCGCTTCCTTCCGGGCAGGTGGATTTTTCCGGGCAGGGGATCTTTTGCTTAGAATCGAAGACATCGACTTGCAAACTGCCGTCGCGGAGGCAGTGGCAAACTTGAGCAGGGCAAACCTGCAACTCATTCAAGAACGCGAACTTGCCAAGCAAGCTCAAATAGAATGGGGAGGACGAGATTGGAGCATGGCACCCGAATTGGTCAGAAGAATTCCCCAAATCCAAAAAGCCGAGGCCGAAGCGAAAGCAGCGGAAGCCAAACTTGCTCAATCCGAACATAATCTGGATCGCGCTCAGGTCCGGGCACCGTTCGAGGGGAGAATACTTGCAACCATGGCTGACGTAGGTCAGCGTGTTGGGGGTGGCGCGTCTTCATCCCTTGCTCAAATTTACGCTCTTGATTCCGCGGAAATCGATCTCTCCTTAAGTCGTTCCGAAATGCAATTCCTCGGGTTTTCCGAGCAATTGATCAGACCTGGCAAAGAGAAGATAAAAACCGAGGTTCTAGATGCAAACGGGAAAGTCGCGTTCGAAGGGATCTTGGATCGCTCGGAGGGCATAGTTGATTCAAGAACCCGATTGAACAGGCTGGTTGCCCGTTTTGACGATTGCTTTTCCAACCCTTTTCGAGAAAAGCAGGAGCAGAATGCGGAACCTCTGCAGATCGGCCAGTTCGTCAAACTTCGCCTTTGGGGAGAAAAAGTCCGTGTTTTTGTTGTTCCCGACTCGGCCTTTCGTACGCAGGATACCCTTCTTGTTGTGGATTCGAACGATGGCTTGAGAATCCGGAAGGTGGAAACTGTTTGCCGGCAAGGAAAACAAGTTTGGGTTTCCGAGGGACTGCAAAACGGTGAACGTGTTTGCATTACGCCGGTCGAGATCATCTCGGAAGGAATGAAAGTGAGAATCGCGGGTCAGTCCCCGGATCTTAACGGCACGAAGCCATGATTGCGTGGTTTGCCAAGAACGGAGTCGCCGCCAATCTGCTCATGGGGGTGATTGTCATTTCGGGAATTTTTTCCATTCGAGGCCTAAAGATGGAGCTCTTTCCCGATTTCGATCTCGATCTGGTAACCATCTCCGTTCCCTATCCTGGTGCTGCTCCATTGGAGGTGGAAGAGGGTATCTGCAAGCAGATCGAAGAAAAAATTTGGGATCTTGCGGGGATCAAGGAAATGAATTCCTTTGCCAGGGAGAATCTCGGTGTCGTCTCCATTCAGGTGGCTCTTGGCAAAGACGCCAAGGTTTTGGCGGACGAGATCAAGGTCAGGGTCGATTCGATCAGCACCTTCCCCGAAGAAGCGGAAAAGCCGATTGTGGAGGTCGCCACTCAAAAGAGAAGAGTCCTGGCTTTGGCCATCCATGGAAATTGCGATGAGAGATCTTTGCGCAAACTAGCCGACAAAACACTCGATGACCTGACCAATCTACCCAACATTACTCAAGTGGAAATCATGGGCATCCGCAAACCGGAGATCAGCATCGAGATTTCCGAGCAGAACCTTCGTGAACATGGGTTGAGTTTTGACGACATATCCAAATCCCTGAAACAATCATCGGTCGATATCCCCGGAGGCGTGGCAAGGACCTCTTCGGGCGAAACCCTGCTACGAGCGATGGGGAAAGCCCGGAAAGGAGAGGAGTTCGATCAAATCGAATTGATTTCTTCACCGAACGGATCAAGCTTGAAGCTCGGGGATCTGGCAACAGTCAAAGATGCTTTTGAAGACAAAGCTCTTTACACTACTTTTTCCGACCAATCTGCCGTCACCCTTCGCGTATTCCGAGTTGGCAAGCAAAGCCCTCTCGACATATCGGAAAAAGTAAATGCCTATGTAGAGGAAACCTTGCCCGAATTACCCGAGGGAGTAGGCATGACCATCTGGCAAGACAGTTCCTATTACCTGCAGGGCCGCCTGCAAATGATGATAAGGAATGCCTTGCAAGGCCTCCTTCTGGTATTTTTGGTCCTCTCCTTGTTTTTGCGACCATCCTTGGCCATATGGGTCGCCATCGGTTTACCCATTTCCTTCATGGGCGCCTTTGCCGCAATGGGAGTAATGGGAGCATCCATCAACCTCGTTTCACTTTTTGCCTTCATTGTGGTATTGGGCATCTTGGTCGACGACGCAATCGTGGTCGGGGAATCCGTTTACACTTTGGGATCCAAAGGCAAAAAACCTCTCCTTGCTTCCATTGAGGGCACGCATTTGGTGGCGGTCCCGGTCACCTTTGCAATCTTGACCAGTATGGTTGCATTCGTTCCCATGCTCTTTCTTCCGGGTTGGTTGGGCAAATTAATGAAAGACATTCCCCTGGTAGTCATCCCCGCCTTGTTTTTCTCCCTCATCGAGTCGAAGTTCATCCTCCCCTATCACCTCACGCTTTGCCGTTTTGACAAGAAACCACGAAATTGGCTGTCCAAGCTACAAGGCAAAATTTCTTCGGGACTGGAAGATTTCATCAAGAATTCGTACCAACCGTTTTTGGCTCTCTGCCTGAGGAACCGCTACCTTACTTTGTCGGCATTCACGGGCATCTTTGTCATTACGATTGGTCTTATCATAGGTGGACATGTTCCTTCGATCAGAGGCATTCCACCCGTTCCCTCCGATTACATAACGGTAAAGGTTTTCATGCAGGATGGCGTACCCGCCTCATCAACCGAAAAGGCACTCGAGGAAATTGAGCGGGCAAGGTTGGAAGTGATCGACTTCTTAAGCAGTGAAGGAGAGCCCAATCCATTCAAGCACGCCATGGCAACCATGGGAGCTCAACCTTTTACCGGCGGGCCCAAGGGGTCTTCCAATATTGTCTCAGGATCCAATATGGGGGAAATCAGCGTCGAATTGATCAAGTCCGAAAGCAGAAACAGGACAGCACCTCAAATTTCAGCTCTCTGGAGAGAAAGAATAGGCCCTCTTCCGGGTATCAAACAATTGTATTTCGGTGACGTGGCAGCCGGAGGAAGTCGAACCGCAATTGATGTTGAGATCGGCGGGCAAGACCTCGAGCGCATGACTCAAGCGGCTCAGGTGATCAAGGATCGATTGGCAACTTACGAAGGACTGTTCGACATTTCCGACACCTATGCGGGAGGCAAACGGGAACTTAAGCTCAAGCTCAAACCCGAAGGACGAGCCTTGGGCCTTACGCATACCGATCTTGGTCGTCAAGTCAGACAGGCCTATTACGGAGAAGAAATTCAACGGATCCAAAGGGATCGAGACGAGGTAAAGGTAATGCTCCGTTACCCGCTTGCCGACCGCAAGACCCTGACTGCATTGGACAACCTCCGAATCCGTTCCCCAAAAGGGATCGAAGCACCTCTTGCCGAGGTGGCGACTATCGAACTAGGGCAAGGCTACCCGACGATTAACCGAGCCGACCGCAATAGAATAATCAATGTTCAATCCTCGGCAGACAAAGCGGTGGCAAAGATACCTTCCATTGAAAAGGATTTGGACGAGAACTTCATTCCGACTCTTCGAGAGAAATTCCCAAATCTGCGCTTTTCGTTCGTAGGGGAAAGAAAAGAGCAAAACGAATCGGATTCCGGGCTCGCCCAAGCAGGGGGGATCGCACTTTTCGTAATATACGGTTTGCTCGCCATCCCCTTTCGGTCCTACATCCAGCCTTTTCTCATTATGTCCGTCATTCCCTTTGGGCTCATCGGGGCAGTATTGGGTCATCTGCTCTTTGGAATGCCTCTGAGTCAATTGTCTCACTTTGGCTTGGTCGCCTTGACCGGTGTCGTAATCAACGACAGCTTGGTGATGGTTCATTATGTCAATCAAAGAGCAAAGGAAGTTCCTGTACTGGAAGCTGCAAAGCTTGCTGGCACCGCCAGATTCAGAGCCATTCTGCTTACTTCCCTGACTACATTCGTTGGCTTGCTGCCGATTCTATTCGAGCGCAGCCTGCAGGCTCAATTTCTCAAACCCATGGCCATTGCCATTGGATTCGGGGTTCTCTTCGCAACCTTCATCACCCTTTTGATGGTTCCATGCCTTTATTTGATTCTCAACGATGCAAAGCAAATCACGAGATCACTCTTTACCCGTAAAAAAACGACTTAAAGAGAGACTATAGACTCCTAGGACTACCCAAAAAAATGGAAACAAGAGTTTTGATAAAACTCTCAAACCTTTTGACCGCAGGCCAAAATCGTCTCAAAACAAGGCTCTATTTGCTCTTTGGCGACCGCCTGAACCTTAACCTTTCGAAAGCCGGCCTCCTTGATCATTCTATAGAGTTGGTTCTCCGCGAACCCCAGCCATTGATCACCATAAAGTTCTCGGGCTTTTTCAAACTGATGCTTTTTCAAGTCGAGGACGATCAGTTGACCGTTCTTCTTGAGAATTCGAAAGGCTTCGGCCAGGGCGACCTCGGGACGCTGTGCGTGATGGAGGGATTGACTCATCAACGCAAGGTCTACGCTAGACGTAGACAAGGGCACTTTTTCGATGTCCCCATGCTTGTAACTCAGGTTCGACAATTTGTTCTTTTTGGCTAGTTCTTTTCCAATTCGAACCATGCTCTTCGAGCTGTCTATGCAATATACTTTCTTCGCTCTCTCCGCCAGCAATTGCGAGATCATCCCTTCCCCCGCTCCCAAGTCGGCAATAGTGATATTGGGCACAAGCCGTAAAAGAAAATGGCCAATGGCATCCCAAGAACGTCCCGGGACATAATTTTTTCCCAAGCGTCCGGCAACCTCGTCGAAATACTTCTCACTGGCTCGGCGCCTGCGATCGACGATTCTAGTCAATGCAGACCGGTCGGTTTGCCAAAATTCTTCATCCGATTCCTCGGTCAGAGCAAAGCGGATCAAATCGAAGCGTTGGGTAACCTCCAGATTCAAGTTATAGAAAGTCTTTTTTCCATCCTTGCGATCGCTCACCATGTCATGCCGACGCAGCAAGCCCAAATGAGAAGAAATTCTGGACTGACCCATTTCTAGGATTTCCTGAAGCTCGGCCACGGATAATTCCTCCTGAGCAAGCAACCTAAGCATTCTCAAACGAGTGCTGTCGGAAAGAACTTGCAATATTTCCGTTATCCTCATCGGTTCGTTGAACTACAAATCAAGGAAGAAAAGGGTTCTGGCAAATACCTTTTTCCCTGCAAATCGGTCATCCGAGTGGGGTGACCTCAAGGTTCCGGCAGACTTATTTCGAATCAACCCAACGGGAAAGAGCTTCAACTTTCCAAGTTTGGACATTCCCCGCAACCTCGGTTTCGACAACATTACCGATTTGTTCTCCCAATAACTTTTGCCCAAGAGGGGTAAGGTACGAAAGGACGTTGTTGTCGGGATCGCTGTCCCAAGCACCCAAGATAATGTATTCCTGAGACTCACCATTTGCTTGGTCAGTCAAATTCACGACCGAACCGATTCCAATGGAATCTTCCGGGGCATCAGTAAAATCAGTTGGCTTGGCTCGCATAATCTCACTTTGGAGTTCAGCCTGACGGGCCAAGAGGAACTTTTGCTCATCCTTGGCCATGTGGTATTCTGCATTTTCCCTGAGGTCTCCATGTTCTCTGGCCGTTTCGATAGCCAATGAATTGGCGGGGATTTTTTCCTTGGTCAATTCGTCAAGGTCGGCAATTTTCTTATCGTAACTGGACTGGGAAACCACAAGAGAATCATCGCTTACCAAAGTGGAAGACGGTGCCGACGAATCTCCACCGTCCAACATCAACTGAATCTCAGGATATCTTTTTATGAAACGCGCAAGAAGCGAGCGTTTGCTCAAATCCTCGAAACCCGGATTAAGCAAGAGAGCTTGAGCAAGATCCTTGGCATTTTCCTCCGTACCCTTGTCCAGAATCTGGGGAAGAAGTTCCCGATCATCCGAAAGGATTTCGGCCAATGGGATCCTCCGGGTCGTTGCAGATTGAAGGGATTCGTAATCAATTGCCGAAAACACTGCCGTGAGCAAGCGCGGTCCAACAAGACTCGACAACAAATCTTTGAATTTAGCCAATTCGCGAAATTTAAGAATCCAAAGAAGAACTGGGGACTTCAGACTCTGCTCGTCCAACCATGTCTTGAGAGATTTCTTCAGCAAGGCGGATTCCTCACGATCAATCAGAAAATGAGCACATTCTCCGGAAAACTTAAGGGAGGTATCTTGAAGCAAGGAAACGATTATCTTTTTCCAGTCGTCGGGGTAAACCCGGGCTACCAAATCCAAGAAACGGGAATGAAACTTGGTAGGCATAAGATCGGCCAAACCGGGCAAATCGTCTTCGCATTCCTTCAAAATGGAGGCGGAGGTAGGCTCGAGTTTCTCAACATCTTCCTCAACATCGCGGGCCAAGTTGTTTCTCACCCAAATCCCATAAAGTCGGTCAGCCTGACTTAAGTTACGGGCTTCCAGTATCGCGGCAGTCAACTCCTCAAGTACCTGCGGAAGATCTGCCTGCAAGTCTTCCTTTTCGGTTGCGAGGTCAAAAAGCTTTTCCGCCAAGGCGATTTTCACCTTGGATCTTTTCTCGTCGAAAAAGTCCTGAAGGACTTCCTGCTCCGGTTTGACGGGTTCGTCACGCAAAACATAGGGCTCGGTTTTCTTGTTGGGAACCGCGACGCGAGGATCTTTGACGAGAAGTTTCTTGGTCGCCGTCCACCACTTCTTAGCCTTCACGGGTCCTAACAAGTAGCCCAAGGTTCTTTCGATGTCCCGGGTCGAACCGCATCCGTCCTCACACTTTGACAAAATATCAATGATCAAGTCGACCGGTTCCTTTTTGGCCATCTTCTCGATTTCTTCAGGATTGGCCCTGTGCCTACTAAGAATATGATCCTCCGCGAGCACCTCGAGCTTGCCCAGGCAGAAAACCGGATCCATGGGATGGCTCTTGAGTTCATCCTCTTCAAAGTCAACGAGGATCATTCCTTTTTCGGCTTCAAAGCCAGAAATTTTCCCGAATCCCCAACTTCTGTGGATACAGCAAGCCCCTTCTTTCATCGCCTCAAGGGCGGCACGTGAAGATTCCAGGGCCGGATCTTGGTCGATCAGTCGATCGATGATTTCAACATTCATTCAGATTGGACTCGCAAGGTACAAGGTTAGGACTGTTCTTGGTAACAAGAGAACAAATCGTAACGAATGGAAGAACAAAAGCGAGAGAAAAGGAAAGCTAAATTGCTTGTTTTTTACCTTTTGCTCAGATCGGGTTGAGGGACACTCAGAAGAAAGATGGCTGGAATCAGGAGAAAAACCGACCCAAGCAGATAGGCGAAGGATGAGCCGAATGTAAAATAGACCAAACCGGCAAGCAAGGGACCACAGGCACGAGCCATCGATCCCGACGAACGAAAGACCCCCAAATGAAAACCTTGATCAGTCTCTTTGGAATGAAGGGAAGTCAGCGCCGTCAACGTCGGGCTTATGAAGGCTACCCCGGTCGACATGAGGAACAGCGAAAGGTAAAACCAAGGCTCTCCATGAATCAACGCTATCATGGCAAAGGCGATAATCCCGATGCAGATGCCAATCAGGGCCAATTTTTTTTCACCAAGCGGACCAACGAATCGACGAACGAAAAAACCTTGAGCCAAAATGAGCGTAAACCCAATCAACAAGAACATCTTGGCGATACCGGAGGGAGTGTAGTTAAAGCGTTCGACGGCAAGAAAGGTAAGCGTGAATTCCATTCCGCTAAACGATATCATGTAAAAAAGATAAGAAAGACACGTTTTCCGCACGGCGGCATTGTCGATCCTTCCGATCTGAAAAATCGCCGGTTTAGGGGCGTCGGCAGTCGCCCTCTTTTCAGGAGGCAATGTCTCCTTGAAACGGCTCGCCAACCAAACCCAATTGAGAACTCCAAGAGCCAAACTGATCACTGCGGCCAAAGAAAATTTGTTCAGGACGAAAACACCTTGAGCCTCACTCCCCAACGGTATAGTGGATGCCCATCCTCCCAAGGCAGGTCCGAGGATAAAGCCCAAACCGAAGGCAACACCGACCAAAGCCATCCCCTTTGAGCGGGATTCCCGTGATGTAACATCTGCAATCGATGCCGTAGCGACGGAAAGGTTCCCACTGGCAATTCCTCCAAGAATCCGAGACATGACAAGAATCCAAAAGTTTCCTGCAAAAACCCACAGTCCATAACCCAGACAAGTTCCCCCAACGGTAAGCAACAAGATCGGTCGGCGTCCGAATTTGTCTGAGAGTCTCCCCCAAACAGGTGCAAAGAAAAACTGCAGGATCGCATAAAGCGAACCGAGCACACCACCGAAAATAACGGTTTCAAAACGAAGGAAATTATTTCCATCCACAGGATCGAAAGCCATGCCATTGATCATGGAAACGAAATCCGTCAAAAGCCCGCCCCCGTTTTCGGTTTCTCGATCAAGATAATGGTCGAGCATCTCCGGGAAAAGCGGAAATATGACCGAAAAACCAACCATATCGAGAAAGATGATTAGAAAAACTACACCAAAGGTAGACCTTTTCCTCTTTGCAGAGGCTGCTTCTTCTTTACTCATTTTGGCTCTACCCGAAGGTCTTGTTTTTCAGGCTAAGTCCGCGAAGGGCATTCAAGACATTACGGGGAACTAAATCGGTCTCCCTTTCTCCATAAAGGTGAACCTGCTTGATCAATTGAGAGCTCGTGTAGAAATACTTTTCGTTGGGCATAAGGAAAATCGTTTCCAGTTCCGAATCAAGATGTCTGTTCATCTGAGCCATTTGAAACTCATACTCGAAGTCCGAAACGGCCCGCAAACCTCTCACCAAGACGCTCGCTCCTTTTTTCCGTGCGTAATCCACCAACAGTCCGTCGAAGGCTTCGACCGTGGCATTGGCGTGTGACTCGAGATTTTCGCGGACGAGAGAAACGCGCGTTTCAACGTCAAAAGCCGTTTGCTTTGCTGAGTTCTCAATCGAAACGGCAACAACCACTTGGTCAAAAAGACGACAGGCTCGGGACAAGACGTCCAAGTGCCCATTGGTGACTGGATCGAAGGTTCCGGGATACAAAGCAATACTCATATTTTCGCCTAACTTATCGATGATGACACCGAAGTCCATCCTCAAGGGCAAATTGCCTTGTGATTGCAAAACTCAAGCAGGCTGTCTAGGAAGTCCTCCGATCAGATGAATCTTCCAAATCTACTTACGCTTTCCCGAATCCCTTTGATGCTTGCAGTCATCGGTCTTCTCTATCCTTCGTCCGACGTGACTTGGCCATGGATCAGGACCTCCGCACTACTTCTCTTTCTTTTCGCTGCCCTCACCGACTGGCTCGATGGTTGGTTGGCTCGCAAGTTCGGGCAAGTCTCCGAGTTCGGCAAATTCATGGACGCGCTGTCCGACAAAGTTCTCACGCTTGGCATGTTCGTCAGCCTTTTGGCTCTGGGCGAACTCGAAGACTGGGCCCTGTTTCCCGTTCTGCTTATTCTTTCCAGGGAATTCCTCATTACCGGCCTGCGATTGGTTGCGGCAGGAAAAGGAAAGACATTGGCAGCCGAAAAAATCGGGAAATTAAAAACGATCGTTCAACTTACCTGCATTTCCCTCTATCTGGGGAAAATCGCTCTCCAGGTCGATTTCATCCAGGTTTTTTCAGGAGAAGAAGAATTACATGGCCAACTGATAGAATTGCTGAAGACATCAGGCGACCTGAGCCTCCTTGCCGCCACGGTCATTACGGTTTTCTCGGGAATCGTCTACCTGTCAAAATACTGGAAGTTCTTCTTGGACGAGGACGCCTAAGTATGGATAAGCTTATCGTAGGCCTTGCGACTTTGGGACCAATTGGCAAAAAGTTACCAGCTCCAGGAACGTTCGGCTCCTTAACCGCTCTTGCCGTATTTGGAGGCCTATCGGCGACGCAGATAGGCGACAACCCAATGATCATTCATTGCAGTTTCGCCATCTTGGCCTTGTTGTCCATTTCCATTTGCGGTCAGGCGGAACGTATTCTCGGCAAAGAAGACCCTCAGGAGGTGATTCTAGACGAATTTGTGGCACAACCCTTGGTTTTTATCGGAACTCCATTGAGTTTCGGTCAAGAGTTGATTCTTCCAAGCCTCTTCATGCTAGCCTGCGGCTTTGCCCTTTTTCGCTTCTTTGACATCCTAAAACCAATTGGCATAAGCCGACTGCAAAAGCTTCCAGGCGGACTAGGAGTGGTTGCTGACGATATCGCTGCAGCTGGTGCGGCAGGGCTTTGTCTTTGGTGCTTTTCATACACTTTTCCTTTGTCTTTTCCATAATTTCTCACTCTTATCTGATTGAGATGAGCGAATCGGGAGAAAAGAACGGACAAAATTCGTCGAACTTTACCTTGGAGGTATCTAACAAGATGGGCGTTCACGCTCGCCCTGCCGCCATGATTGTCCGAATATCCTCCCGTTTTGAAGGTGAAATTTGGATAACAAAGGAAGATGAACGCGTAAACGCAAAGAGCATCATGGGAATAATGATGCTCGCGGCAGCCAAAGGAACCATCCTCAAATTCGAGGCTTCGAAACCCGAGATTGAGAAACTAAAAAAGGAGATGACCGCACTTTTCGCATCCAAGTTTCAAGACGAATGACAAAAACTTGTCTCTCCGACTTGACTTGCCTTGTTCAGGAAATCAAATCCGAAACTCTTTCTTCGTAGAAATCCTTCAAGCTTTGATTGATTTCCGAAGGTCTCTTCATGATCCGTATGCGATCCAGCAGGTCTTGGGCTTCTGCCAAGGTGAAGCGGCGGGCAAAGAATTTCAATTCGGGCAGCATGGGGGATGCTGCGCTCAATGAGTTCACCCCGAGGGCAAGCAGCAAGGGGAGAAAATGAGGGTCCCCCGCAATTTCACCGCAAACCGTGACTGCAACGCCATGCTCCTCTCCTACTTCAAACACTCGCTTCAACGAGCGAATGACAGCCGGGTGATGAGGTTCGTAAAGGTAGGCAATCTCGTTGTTAATTCGATCTACGGCAAGAAGGTACTGAACCAAATCATTCGTACCCACGCTGAAGAAATCCACCTCGGAAACAAGCATATCGCAGATCGTTACGGCGGAAGGAGTTTCAATCATACATCCGACTTCCATCTTATCGTCGAATGCGATTTTCTTTTCCCTCAACTGCCTCTTTGCCGTCGAAAGAAATTCCCTTGCCCGTACAAGTTCCCCTACCCCGCTCACCATGGGAAACATTATTTTGACCGACCCGTGAGCGCTTGCTCTCAAAATAGCTCTTAATTGATCAAGGAAAACGTCGGGGTTGCGAAGGCAATATCGAATGGCCCGGAACCCCATGAATGGATTTTCCTCTTTTTCCCTGCCGATTGAATCGAGAATCTTGTCACCACCCAGATCCAAAGTACGTATGGTAACGGGTAAAGGGTTTGCAGCTTCGACGATTTGTCGGTATTCCTCATATTGCTCCTCTTCTGAAGGTATTTGGTTTTTCCTGAGAAAAATAGATTCCGTACGAAACAACCCCACACCTTCGCATCCATGGAGGTTGGCCTTCCGCACCTCTTCGGGAGAATCTGCGTTGGCAAGAAAAATAACCTTTTCCCCGTCCTTGGTCAATGCGGGTAAGGAGGTCTCCTCTTCGAGCAAATCCTTCATTCTTTTCCTACTCAGCCCGACCTTGCCATAGCGAAAAAGCGTGGTTTGCGATGGGTTAACAATGGCTATCCCTTCGAAACCATCGATCAAAAGAGAGTCACCTTCGGAAAGTTGCTCCGTCATTTGCCTTAGGCCAACGACGGCAGGAACACCGCTTGACCTGGCCATGATCACGGCATGACTGGTTCGCCCCCCCGCATCCGTTGCAATACCAAGGATTTTGTCCCCGTCCAGAGATGCAGTATCCGAGGGACTCAGATCTTCTGACACCAAGATCCTGGGTTCATCCAAAAAGGCTGTCCCCGCAGCAGTCGCGCCTACTAAATTCCCAAGCAACCGCTTGGAGATGTCCTTCAGGTCCGAAGATCGTTCACTGAGATATTCGTCTTCAAGTTGGCTAAAATAATCTATGTACCTCTGGGTAACGCGGTGCAGGCACTGCTCGACATTGTCTCCGGATTTGCGGATTTCGGAAACAACGTCATCGATGACCGCCTTGTCTTCAAGAACCATGAGATGGGCGTCGAAAATCCCAGCTTCCTTTTCCCCAAGATTCCTGGCCACCTCACCCCGGATCTTGGTAATTTGATTCTTAGTTAATGCGAGGGCCTCTTCGAAGCGGGAGATTTCCGAATCCTGATCCGCTTCCTGCACCTCATATTTCGGCACTTCGACTTTCCCATGAAGAAACCTAAAAACCTGCCCATGGGAAACCCCGGGAGAGGCTGGTATCCCATAAAAAACTTTTTCTTTGGATGCAGAATTCACTGAAAGAGAGGGAGTGACGTAAACGGAAAGTCATCCATTATGTCATTTTTTTCGTTTTTGTGAAACAAAAAGCAACGAATCGAATCATGAGCGGATTCGCTGATGGGAAACGAATGCCCCATCTCCCCAAGCCTCTTTGACGCAATCAATAACCTTATGGACGGGGCATTGGTCGGGCACAAAGGCAAAGCAACAGGACCCGCTCCCTGATAGCATGGGAACCATCCCAAAATGACCGGAAAGAGTATCAAACAGAGGTCGAACAAAGCAGTATTTGTCCATAATGACACTCTCTAAGTCATTCGTCATACACTCATGAATGCCGATTTCGTCCTTTTCCCACGCTCCAATCTTTTGACCTGCGGATTCTCTCGAGGAATAGGCATCTTGTCTTTCGCTCAGCCCTGCGTAAACCGATGCAGTCGAAAACCCGAGGGGCGGCTTGAACAAGAACAGTCGCTTGCCGTGCAATCGATTATTCGCCTTAATGCTCAAGGGTCTTGCCTTTTCACCCCGACCAGTCGCGACACAAGCGCCATCCACTAGAAAACTAGGGCAATCGGAACCCAACCGAGATGAAATCTCGCGAAGTTCATCGAAAGGCAAAGGGTCAAGATTCCACAAATTAAGCGCTTTGAGCGTCGCTACCGCATCGGAACTACCTCCTCCAAGCCCAGCCATCGAGGGAATCCTCTTTTTTATGGTAATTCGAATACCAGTCTCGTCCCCGGTTGCTTGCCGCCATAAGTCAACGGCCTGCCAGGCTAAGTTTTTCTCGCCATTCAAGCCATCCGCTCCCTCGCAAATGCAGGAGATTTCTCCTTTTGTTGCCGTTCGCTCCAAGCTAACAAGGTCGCAAAGGTCAATCTTTGCCATCAGGGTCACAAGTTCATGAAATCCATCCGGGCGTGCACCGATAACGGCTAGGCAAAGATTTACCTTGGCCGGGGCAGGGAGTGAAATGCTCCGAATGGCCGTTTTTCGGTTCATTGATTAATTCGGAATTGTAGCCAAGTGACAACCGAGTGGCGATGAGAAAGATTAGGATTGGCTCGAGCCATCAGGCAAGCATGATGAAAGGATGCACGATATGGTTCCATCTGTCATTTTGGCCTTGGACGTAGAGGACAAAAACAAAGCACGCGCTATTCTCCAGGCGACTGGAGATAAGCTCGAATGGGTAAAGATCGGACTGCAAACCTATTTGCGAGACGGCCCTGACTTCGTTCGGGAAGTCGCTGATTCCGGCAAAAGCGTTTTCCTCGATCTCAAGCTTTATGATATCCCGAACACAATGGTCAAGGCATTGGAAAGCTTGGTCGACCTTCCCATCGGAATGCTCACCTTGCATGCGTCGGCTGGTCCTGAAGCCCTTACGAAATGCTCTGAATTCGCCAATGAATTGATGCCTAACACCCTTCTCTTGGCCGTAACCGTCTTAACTTCAATGGATCAAGAAATCCTTTCTTCCATTGGGGTAAGTTCATCTGTCGAAAAACAAGTCAATCGCCTTGCGTCCCTCGCATCCGAGGCAGGCATCGGGGGCATCGTATGTTCTCCTCTCGAACTGTCCAGGCTTCGCCCCTTGTTGCCCGCCAAAGTCAAGCTCGTCACCCCTGGCATCCGACCATCTGGCTCGGATACTGGAGACCAAAGGCGAATCATGACTCCGGCCGCTGCACGCGACGCCGGAGCCGACTACTTGGTCATCGGACGACCGATTCTATCTCACGAAAACCCAGCTGTTGCCTTGGAGGAGATACAAAGTGAACTTAACCCGGCCACAAGTTGCTAATGCACGCTGCTATCCTATTGGCAGGAGGAAGCGGAAGAAGAATGGGTTCTGCCGTCTCCGACAAACTGCTCCATCCGATCGGCTCCACAAATGCCTTCAGGTTGTCATGCGAAGCCTTTCTAGAGGCTTCTGCCATCGACCTCTTCATCCTTGTCTTTCGGGATGTATCCCAAAGGGAGGAAATCAAAAGGGAATTTGAGCTTGCTTCGGTCAAAACAGGACGCCAAGTCCCTTGCCTGATAGTCCAGGGAGGAAAAGAACGACGGAATTCCGTCTCCAATGCTCTTTCAGTCTGTGATCGAACGTGTAAATTCGTTCACGTGCATGACTGTGCCCGTCCCATGATACGTCCGGAAACGATCGACCGGCTGGCTGGGGAGGTTTCCGAGTCTGGGGCCATTGCAGTTGCCCGCCCTCTCTCGGACTCGATCAGAAAAACTTTCCAGCCTTCACTCGACCCTCTTGTTCCTCAAAAAACGGAATGCCTGGACCGCTCTGCCCTTTGGCTAATGGAAACTCCGCAAGCAGCTCGAAAGGATTGGTTGGAAGATGGATTGCGGAAGGCGGAGCAGCAGGGGCTTGCTGTCACGGATGAACTTTCGGCAATCGAGTTAACAGAAAGAAAAGTAGCCTTTCTTGACCCGGGCTACCCAAACCCCAAGATAACAAAAGAAAGTGATCTTGCATATGTCGAATACCTCCTGGGAAAATGAATAAACTACCTTTTCGTATAGGTCATGGTTATGACCTTCACCGCTTGACAGACGGGCGCAAATTAATCCTTGGCGGTGTGGATATTCCCCATGAACAAGGTTTGCTTGGGCATTCGGATGCAGATTGCCTGACTCACGCTCTTGCCGATGCAATATTCGGAGCGCTCGGACTCCCTGACATCGGACACTATTTCCCTGATGATGATCCGCAGAACGAGGGATTGAACTCCGTTCACATATTGGCAAAGGCGGTCGAAGAATGCAAGGCAGCGGGGTATTCGGTTGGGAACGTAGACCTGACGGTCCTTGCCCAAAGACCCAAAATGGCTCCACATACCGAATCAATCAAGAATTCATTGTCCCAAACCCTTAAGATTGCTCCAAGCCAAATCGGAATCAAGGCAACTACGAACGAAAAGCTGGGTCCGATCGGGCGAGAGGAAGGGATCGCGACATTTGCCGTATGCCTTCTCGTCAGGGAACAAGTTTGATTAGCCGCAGATCTGATCCGCCTCGAAGAACCTGTTGATTTCTATCAGGGCGGATTCCGGACTGTCCGAAGCGTGAGCCACATTCTTCATGCGGTCCGTCCCCAAATCACCCCGGATGGTACCGGAAGGAGCGGTTGTCGAGTCGGTAGGGCCAAGTAAATCCCGGATTCCCTTAATCACGTCTTCTCCCTCGAGAACAAGGGCAAGCACGGGGCGTGAACTCATAAATCCGGCGATCTCCGGGAAAAAAGGGAGATCGGCGACATGAGCGTAATGTTCAAGCAACAGTTGCTCGTCCAGTTGGATCATCTTGCTGGCAATGATCGAGTAGTCTTTTTCTTCGAAACGACTAATTACCTGACCGGCGACTTTATTATCCAGACAATCTGGTTTTAGAAGAATGAGGGTTCTTTGCATAGTTCAAAACATGGTAGGGTTAAAACACCGGCTCTTGCTCAATCGGGTTTTCAAAAAAGGCGAAAAGATCAGGGATCGGATTTTTTTTTGTCGTCGTCGGATGAGGGGATGGAAACTTTGTCCTTTCCGGAATCTTGAACAAAATTGATTTGGTCTTCCTTGTCTTCGTCCAAAAACACTTGGATGAGCTTGGATTTACGAAGATTACCGGAAAGAAGTTCTTCAGCCAATCTGTCTTCAAGGTACTTTTCGACAGCCCTGCGCAAAGGACGGGCTCCTAGCTTCTTGTCGTATCCTTTCTCGATCAAAAATTCCTTCACTTCGTCGGAAATGCGTATCTTGAGCTTTTTCTCAAGCAGACGGGCGGACAACTTGCCTAATTCAATATCGACAATCGAACGCATGCTATCCTTGGCCAAAGGTCTGAAAATAACGATTTCAGTCAGACGATTGAGAAACTCCGGCTTGAAGGTCTTCTTGGCCTCGTCCATTATCTTGCTCTTAGTATTCTCGAAATCCTGCTCCTCGTCTCCCACTGCAAACCCCATGGAAGTACTGCGTTGAAGGATATGAGCTCCGACGTTGGAGGTCATGATCAGGATGGTATTGCGAAAGTCAACTTTTCGACCCAAGCTGTCGGTAAGTCTGCCATCCTCCAAAATCTGGAGAAGGATTTGCGCTACATCGGGATGGGCTTTTTCGATTTCATCGAAAAGGATGACGGCGTAGGGCTTCCGTCGAATCGCTTCCGTCAACTGTCCGCCTTCTTCGTATCCAACATAACCGGGTGGAGACCCGATCATCCGGGAAACGGCGTGTTTCTCCATGTATTCAGACATATCTATCTGAATCAAGGAGTCTTGATCTCCAAAAATTCTTTCAGCCAAAATCTTTGCCAAGTGAGTCTTGCCAACGCCCGTAGGACCGAGAAACATAAAAGATCCAATCGGACGCTTGGGATCCTTCAGATCTGCACGCGATCTGCGCAACGCCTTCGCCACGACCTCGGTGGCAAAATCTTGCCCGATCAACTGTTCGCGCAGCTCGCCCTCAAGCTTGAGAAGTTTTTTCGATTCCTTCGCTTCCATCCGGTTAAGAGGAATGCCTGTCCAGTCGGCAACCACTTGGAGCATATCATCCTCATCAACGGATGAACGCTTCTCCTCTCGCTGTTTTTTCCAACTTTCCAAAACCCGCTCCCGCTTGGCTCGCAATTTTTTCTCCTTGTCCCGGGCTTCCGCAGCCTCCTCGAATTTTTGATCGGATATAGCACTTTCCTTGAGGGTACAGACTTCCTTGATCTCGTCCGAGAGTTCTTCTATTTCGGGAGGTCTCTTGAGAGAATCCATTCGAGATCGGGCCCCGGCTTCGTCAAGGGCATCTATGGCCTTGTCGGGAAGGAAGCGGCCCGTCACATAACGGTCGGTCAACTTGGCGGCTGCAACCAAAGACTTGTCGGTAAAATTGACATTATGGTGTTCCTCGTACTTGGTGCGAATGCCCTTGAGTATCAAAATTGTGTCGTCAACGGAAGGGGCGTCGACTTTGACGGACTGAAATCGGCGGGCAAGAGCAGAATCCTTTTCGATGTGCTTTCTGTATTCGGCAAGTGTAGTAGCGCCGATACACTGAAGCTCTCCACGACTCAAAGCGGGCTTGAAGATGTTCGAGGCATCCATCGCGCCTTCGGCGGCTCCAGCCCCCACGATCGTATGCATTTCGTCTATGAAGATAATGATGTTCTTGGACTTCTTCAATTCGTCCATGACCGCTTTGATCCGCTCCTCGAATTGACCGCGATACTTTGTTCCGGCAACCATAAGGGCCAAATCAAGGGTCACCACTTTCTTATCGAGAAGATTCTCGGGAACCAAACCGGAAGCAATCTGCTGGGCGAGTCCTTCGACAATCGCTGTTTTCCCAACGCCTGCTTCACCAATCAGCACGGGGTTGTTCTTGGTCCTGCGACAAAGCACTTGCGTAACCCGGCGAATTTCCTTTTCCCGGCCAACGACGGGATCCATTTCGTCTTTCTTTGCAATTTCCGTCAAATCCCTGCCAAAGGCTTTCAGCGCAGGAGTTTTCATGTCTTTGCCTTTTTCCTCCGCTCCGAGGCTGCCGGCCACGGATGCCTCGGTTTCCTCGGAAGACGAGAAGTTCGGGTCCAACTCCGAGAGAATTTCGTTCCGGCAACGATCCACGTCTACGTCCAGAGACTTCAGCACTCGGGCGGCAACACCCTCTCCTTCCCGGAGAAGTCCAAGAAGAATATGCTCCGTGCCCACATAACTGTGATTCAATCCCTTGGCCTCTTTGCCAGCCAAAGCAAGTACCTTTTTCACCCGTGGAGTATAGGGAACATTACCGGAGGGCTTGGCCTCCGGCCCAAGGCCGACCTGTTCGTCCACGGCCTGCCTGACCGTATCCAGATCAAGACCCATTTTCTGCAAAACATTGACGGCGACACCCTGCCCAAGATTGATCAATCCGAGAAGCAGATGTTCGGTCCCCACATAGTTGTGATGGAATCGATCCGCTTCCTTCCGTGCAAGGGCAAGGACTTGTTGGGCTCGCGGGGTGAAATTACTCATTGGCTCGGACATAACAATTGTATAGCTGGCAAAATGTCTAAAGTCAACCTGCCGAAGGGGCTGGATCGATTTGGGGAGCCCGGAGGAACTCTTTCCTCAGAAGTTCGGCGCGCAAGGAATCGCGAAAACCCGCTTCAACTGGCTTTCCGGCGGAAAGTTGAACATGACCAGGTTGTACTTCGATAAACATTCGATCCGCCAGGGTACGATATTTTTCCGGCAACATGCCAAAGTCGCTTGCCAACCTGACGAGGGAAAGACAATCCATTGCCTCGGAACTTTGAATTAGGTAACATGTCTTCAAATTACCGATTGCCCGGCTCATTTTATCCGTCAATCTCACGCCGTCGTCCTGCAGTAGTTTTTCCCGTGCGAAATTTTCCTGGCGAACGATATTCTTAAGGGTGCTGTCCAGACGTTCGATAATGGCTGTTTCGGATTCCCCCAAGGTCTGCTGGTTGGATATTTGAAATATGCTTCCGTTCGCATCCGATCCCTCGCCAAACAGGCCGCGCACGGCGATTCCAAGCTGATTGACGGCGTTGATGACTTTGTCCATGTTCTTCGACATGACCAAGCCGGGAAGATGCATCATGGCAGAAGCTCTCATCCCTGTCCCTAAATTGGTCGGACAGGCAGTAAGGAAGCCCAGTTCTCCATCGTAGGCATAACTGATTGCCGACTCGATTCCCGTATCTAGGGCATCGGCGACCTTCCAAACGCTTCCAAAGTCCAGACCCGGCCGCAAGACCTGAATGCGCAAATGGTCTTCCTCGTTGATCATGATACAACAATTCCGATCCTCGGAAAGGACAATGCCGGAGCCCTCCTCGACTTGCGACAACTCGGGACTGATTAAATGCTTTTCAACAAGTATTTGCCGATCAAGTTCGCTCAGGTCGTCCACTTCGACCGAAAAGGAATCGTTCAAGCCCTTCACATCACTCAAGGCATCCATACACTTGGTCAAAACGGCTCTCTTCTGTGACGTTTCGGCACGACCGGGAAACGGGTACTCACGCAAATTCCTAGCCAACCGAATCCTCGTACTGAGAGTCACGGGAATGGATTTCGGGAACTTCCTCCCTTTGCTTGGGGTGTTAAAAAGATCGTGAAACATAATCAAGCCATTGTTTTGGCATCGTTTTCCATGTCACGTAATCTATCTCGCAACTCAGCGGCTTTTTCAAAGTCCTCTTTCTCCACGGCTTCCTGCAATTCCTTCCGGATCAACTCGATGGATTGCTCAAAATCGACTCTCGATTTGGAGCCGGCGGGAATTTTCCCTTGATGCTTGATACCGGCATGCATGCCGTCCAACAATGGATCCAGAACGGGACGAAACACATGATAGCAAGCTTCGCAACCCAAGCGCCCGCCCTTTTTAAAATCTTGGTGGGTGGTGCCACAAGTCTCACAAACCATTGAACCGGAGATCGAATCTTCATCCGCCCCATCCTGCTCCATCAAATTGCCAATGGAGAGATTTTCGGGGTTGGTAACTCCCTTCTCCTGAGCACAAGACTCACACAAATCCATTTTGTGCATTTGACCGTTTAGAATCTGAGTAAGATGAACGGTGGCTTGATTATCGCAGTGGTGACACTTCATGCAAAGTTAGGTTATTGAGTCAGAAAAATTAAAGTTACTGTAAAACATATGAAAATTCAACGCATATGACGCGCCAAAAGAGCTGAATTGCCCGAAAGTATTTTCCGCATGCGGGAAAGGCTCAAATTTTGATTCCGTCAACTTTAGCCTTTTCTCTAAAAGCCGCGATGAATTTTCGCGTCATATCTCCGGGTTGACCGCTTCCGACAGGACGGTGATCTACCTCGACACAAGGGATGACCTCGGCCGCAGTTCCAGTGAGGAAACATTCGTCAGCCGTCCACAAATCGTATCGAGTCAACGCCTGCTCACGATAAGAAACTTCCAATTCGGTTGCCAAATCGATTACGGCACCCCGTGTGATTCCGCGAAGGGATCCGGCATCCAGAGGAGGAGTAAAAAGAACACCCTTGGCAAGAATGAAAACATTGTCACCCGTACACTCTGCGACTTCCCCTTTGTCGTTGAGCATCAATGCCTCTTGAAAACCAACGCGCTTGGCCTCGATCTTCGCCAGAATGTTGTTCAGGTAATTCAAGCTCTTGACTGCAGGGGGTAAGGCTGAGGAATTGATCCTCCGGGTAGGCACGGAAATGATTTTTAGTCCGTTCTCGTAGAATTCCTCGGGATACAATTGAATCACGTCGGCAATAATGATGACGTTTGAAGGACCACATCCGTCTGGCGTCAACCCAAGATGTCCCGGGCCACGTGTGACGACAAGGCGAACGTAACCGTTACGCAGTTCGTTTCTTCGACAAGTTTCGCAGACCGCCTCGCGGAATTCGTTACGCGTCAAAGGCAGGTCCAGAAGGATGGCCTTGGCCGAATATTCCAAACGCTCCAAGTGCTCGTCCAGTTTGAAAACGCAACCGTCGTACAGGCGAATGCCCTCGAACACGCCATCGCCGTAAAGCAGCCCATGATCGAACACGGATACCTTCGCATCTTCCTTCTCGACGTAATCTCCATTTAGGTAAATTTTCATCGTCAACTCCATTCCATGAACGAAAGTTACCGCCTTGGCGAGTGCCAAGAAAAAACTTTATTCACCTATTCTCAATTAGGCTCTGAACAACGCTCGGGTCAGCCAAGGTGGAAGCGTCCCCGATTTGGTCCGTTTCGTTAGTTGCAATCTTACGCAAAATCCTGCGCATGATCTTGCCCGAGCGAGTCTTGGGCAAGGCAGGGGCCCAGTGGATGATGTCCGGTGTGGCAATGGGTCCGATGACCTCTCGGACCTGCTGTTTCAAGGTAGTCCTCAACTCATCCGAGTACTCGACGCCAGCATTCAAGGTAACATAGGCATATATCCCCTCCCCCTTGACTTCGTGAGGAAACCCGACTACTGCCGCCTCCGCTACGGATTCATGAGCGACAAGGGCGCTTTCGACCTCGGCCGTACCCATCCGGTGCCCGGACACGTTGATAACATCGTCCACCCGACCGGTGATCCAGTAGTATCCATCCTCGTCTCGGCGGCAACCGTCACCCGTGAAATAATATCCCTTGTACTGATCGAAGTAGGTATCCTCAAAGCGGTTGTGATCTCCATAAATCGTGCGCATTTGCCCGGGCCATGGCTCTTGAATCGCAAGGACCCCGCTCACCCCGTTGCCTTGGATTTCCTCTCCGGATTGCGGATCCAGAAGGATGGGCTTGACCCCGAAGAACGGGAAGGTTGCAGAACCGGGCTTCAATGGCGTGGCTCCGGGAAGGGGAGTGATGAGTATACCGCCTGTCTCGGTTTGCCACCAGGTATCGACAATCGGGCATCTCTGCTTGCCGGCATTTCGGTGATACCATCTCCAAGCCTCGGGATTAATCGGCTCTCCGACACTTCCAAGGATTCGCAAACTGGGCATCTCGTATTTGCTCGGCCATTCCTCCCCTGCGGCGGCAATTGCCCTGATAGCAGTTGGCGCAGTGTAAAACTGATTGACCTTCCACTTCTCGATAACCTGCCAATACCGGTCGGGATTCGGGTAAGTCGGAATGCTTTCGAACATGGTGGTGGTGGCGCCATTGGCCAAGGGTCCGTAAACGATATATGAATGCCCGGTAATCCAGCCAATGTCAGCCGCGCAAAAGTAGACGTCGTCCTCGTGGTAATCGAAAACGTACTTATGCGTAACTGCCGTATAAACCATGTAGCCGGCTGTCGTGTGAAGAACTCCCTTCGGCTTGCCGGTCGAACCGGAGGTATAAAGAACGAAAAGCGGGTCTTCGGCATCCATCTCCTCGCAAGGGCAATCATCGGAAGATCCGTCCATTGCCTCGTCCCACCACAAGTCGCGCCCTTCTTGCATCTCGCAAGCAATCCCGGATGCTTCGGATACGCGCCGGACGACGATGCAAGTTTCCACCGGTTCCCCCATTTGAGTCGACGCTCTCGACATCGCATGGTCCGCATTCGGTTTCATTGGGATGGCCTTGGCTCCCCGGAAGGTTCCGTTTGCCGTGATCAAAGTCTTGCAGTTCGAATCAACAATCCGGTCTGCCAGGGCTTCTGCTGAAAAACCACCGAATACAACCGAGTGCACAGCCCCGATTCGGGCGCACGCCAACATTGCAACAGTTGCTTCCGGAACCATGGGCATGTAAATCGATACGCGATCGCCCTTCTTGACGCCCCGGCTTTTGAGAACATTTGCAAACTTGCAAACCTGTTCGTGAAGAGAACGGAAGGTGATGGTGGCATCCTCCCCCGGTTCATTTCCTTCCCAAATGATCGCGGTCTTGTCCGGTCGGATATCGAGATGCCGGTCGACGCAATTGTAACAAACGTTTGTCTTAGCGCCCGAGAACCACTCGATCGAGACAGGTCCCGCCCGCCGGTCGTAATTGTGCCTTCTCACTTGATCCCACTTCGAGAACCAATGAAACTCTTCGGCAACCTCGGACCAGAAACCTTCGGGGTCGTCGATGCTCCTTTGGTAAAGGGACAGGTAATCGTTCATGCTTCCGACATGCGATCCTTCGGAAACGCTGACCGGCGGGGTTATTAATTCGCTTGATTCGGAATCACTCATAGATGCTCTGAAGTTTTACGTTATTGAAAAATACGAGAGTTAGGCGATTGCCCCCGACTTGTCGATGCGCTTTTACATTGAATCTGATGCTCACTTCAGAATTGGACTTCGAACTTCCCTCCGATCGAATCGCCCAGTCCCCAACCGACCGGCGCGACCGGTCCCGTCTGCTCGTCTACCGAAGGACGAAAAGAGAAGTCAGTCATCATCATTTTCACGAACTGCCAGAACTGTTGCCTGCCGACCTATCGATCTTCCGCAACGACGTTTCCGTTCTGAAGGCCCGCATCCTGGGGAAACGGGCGACGGGCGGAACCGTCGAGTGTCTGCTTCTTCGCCCCGAGGGAACAATTACCGGCACCTGGCGCTGCTTGCTCAAACCCGGAGGAAAGACTGTGCGTGCAGGAAGTTTTTCCCTGCCCGGAGAGTATGAGGCAACGGTTTTGGAAGCTCTTCCAACCGGAGAGTATCTCGTTCAATTCGATCTACCGAAAGACGACGATCCTTCGGAACTGGCTCAGCGCATCGGCTCACTCCCCCTCCCCCCTTACGTCCGTCGACCCGCGGATGAAACGGACGACCTCAGATACCAGACGGTTTATGCGAACTCGGAAAACCGAACAGCGGTAGCCGCACCCACCGCAGGCTTGCATTTCACCGCAGAAATCCTGACCAACTTGAGAGAAAAGGGGCACGCCATTCATGACCTCACTCTATCCGTGGGACCAGGCACTTTTCGACCTATCGAAACCGAACGAATCGAGGAGCACCCCATGCATGCGGAGGAATATGCCATCGGACCAAAAGCAAAGGACGCTCTTCTTGCCAAGGATCGGAATAAACTCGCGATTGGCACCACTTCGGTCCGAACAATCGAGCACTACCTTTCGGGCACCGACTCGGAACCTGAAAAATCAACCGTCGCTGAAGCCAACCTATTTATTCGTCCTCCCTACTCCTTTCGCGGGGTCGATCATTTACTGACCAACTTTCATCTACCCGGCTCAACCCTGCTTTGCCTGGTCTCCGCTTTCTTGTCACCAGGCAAAAAAGACGGCCTAGCGATACTCAAGGACATCTACGCTCAAGCGGTTGCATCGGAATACCGATTCTTCAGCTACGGCGATGCAATGCTTATCTTGTAATTTCAGGAGGAAGCAATTGATTTGTAATGTGCAACTCGTCCCCCTACCCTAAGCTTTGTCCGTGAACTCACCAAAAAGATCTTTCGTTCGCTTCATTTTGATCAGTTGCCTGACAATGAACTCGCCCGCCCTTTGGGGCAATGCGTTCACAATTTCAACTACCTTGCCCAGTGATCTCCAATCCGCATCCTCGGTTTTTTCAAAATACATAGAGGTTTTCGGCCTGCGGATATTGGCGACTTCAGGAGTACCAGACGCCAAAATACTTCACACTGCAAACGTCATGGCCGAATACCTCGACAATGACGAAAACGGCATAGTCGACCAACCCGAAGTTCTGGCCGCCCTTGTTGGTGCCTCGAATACCACCATTTCGACCATGGTACTCTTTTCCTCGGAAGCCGAACAGGACTCATTCGGGTCAAACTTGGCCTCTCTGGAAGCACTAATGTCCCGCACGCAAAATTTGTTTGCCGATGAAATTTTCGAGGAAGGAAGTCAGGGGGCAAACCGTGACGCGACCTTGGAGGAAGTTCTCCACTTGGTTACCGACAAGGGATGGGACGAAGCATTCCCTGCTGTCTGGGGCGAAAAACAAGGAAGCAGCATCGCGAATGCAATGGACACGGCGAGAGGTGGCTATTTCGAAACCATACCCGCTTCCTATCCTCCCAATGCATGGTATACCTATTACGACCAAACCTCAGATTACCCGACCCAAATCACCGAATACGTCTACTGGGCCACCACTACCTATCTAGGGGGACAGGATTGGTCGGGACGCGTGCATTCCAACTTTACATCCGAGTGGAAGCCCATTACCCAGGCTGATCTTAACTCAACCGACCCCGCGGTTGTCTCTCTCCTGACCTCTTCGAGTTACGCATTCCCTATCACCCGACTTCCGGACGGGAACTATTCCGTGCCGGGCATACGCGCGGGTGCCTCCACTACGACAACGAGCGGATGGAAAAGCAGCCCCTGGTTCGGCTACTTCTACGATCCCGGAAGCAATTGGATTTATCACCAGCACTTGGGATGGCTTTATCCGGTTGATTCGGGATCAAGTAGCGTATGGTTCTATCATTCCGACTACGGCTGGATGTGGACCAACTCCTCCGCCTTTCCTTGGATTTACTTTTATTCCCTTTCTGGTTGGAGATACTTTCTCTCTGGCAAAGGCTTTTACGAGGCCGATACAGGCGCCTGGACCACGGTCGAGAGCTTCTCGGTGGAAACTTCGGGAGACACAAACAATGACAACTCGAATCAGACCGGATATGGAGATGAAAACAGCACAACCGTATGGAGTTCCACAGCAAACGCATCGGTCTCCCTGTCACACGCGACTTCCAATGGCAATTCGGTCATGACACTCACCAGCAACTTATACCCGAATTGGAACATAACCGACGAATCCGATCATTATGTCACCACACCTTCGGCTCAGAGCGAGACCGTTGAGATCATCCTGCATCCTGACTCTACGGCCAGTTTTCATAACGAATTGGTGGTCTACAATCCCACATTCAGTGACGTCGCCTATATTGGACGACCCAACAATTCGCTTCCCGATTACACCCACTGGAATTCTTCCACCCCGCCCAAGGAATTGCTCGCGGTCGATATGCTGTCCGTCGAAGCCTATGACATGACTTCCTCACATGGGGCGAACCCGAGATATACCGGAAAGTTACGCTTTAACGTTCATTATATTGGCGACAACGGATTGACTAGCGTAACCTGGCAAAGTGGAACGATTCCCCTGAGCAATGATTACTTCTATGCCCACACGCAACCCACGGGCGAATACCACCTCCACGGTTTCAAGGCAGGCATGGAATTTGATTATTCGAACAAAATCATAGGCTATGCACTGGATGGGCATGCGGTCATGGGAATGAACACGAAAATCCATCAACCAGTTATGGACAGTGCAAACGTTCTTTCCGGATATGATGCGAGTGCGCAGACCAAACCCGCCCTTTCCGGTTACGCCTTGGCGGAAACCAGCAAATTAGTTGAAGCCCGAGGAGTGGATTTAAGCACGACCAATTTTCCAGCGGGCATTTTTCACGTCGATCATGAATACGCCGGCACGGTAGCTTCGGACTCCTACTCCCTAGACAAATACAATATGGGCTACGTCACGCTTACGGATAAGGATGGTACGCCAAGAGTTGAAAAAGCCTATGTTCAAACCCGAACCTATCCCTACTTGGTACATACCTTGTATGGGGCCAACACCAGCGGAACAACCAGTTCTTCCAATCAATAGAGCAAAAGACGCAGAAGTCTCAGGCGCTAAACCACAAGCATTTCTTTTCCTTTTGCCCCTCTTACTCGCCAAGGCAGAACAAGTGCTTTTCGCCCCGGACAAGGAGACGATTCGCAACGGGAACGGGCGATGCGATTACGCGTTCACCCATGTCATTCTCCGCTAGAAACTTGAAGCCGTCCGTAATGTCGGCAACCAGGATGACGCCATCCTCACGGGGAGCATAGAGCTTTCCTCCGGCCACCGTGGGTGAGCCGTAATAACTCGAACTGGCTCGCGGAAAAGCATCTTCCCAGTGACTTTTGCCTGTCTTCGGGTCAATGCAGTGAACTTCACCGCGGTCCCGCAGGACGTAAACCTTGCCATCGGCCACCGCCGGAGTGGGAACGAAACATCCGCTGTCGGTCCGTGTCCATAGACGATGGGAATCCGAAACGTCCCCCTTTCCCCCAAGCTTGATTCCCGCCAAATGAGAACCACGACCATAGGGCACAATCGCAACCTCCCCTGCCACCACTTGCGAACCGACGACCACCCAGTTTTTCTTCTGCTTTGGATTGAAACCGGTCGACACCCATATCATGGAGCCATCCTTTGCCGAGTGGGCGGATAGTCTTTCGGCTCCCCAGACGAGGATCGCCTCCTCCCCCTTGTGGTTGATGAGGGTAGGCGTGGCATAGCTATGGTCACACTCGGGAGGGGTCTCGTAGTTGCGTTCGACCTTCCAGGCAACTTCCCCGCTCTTGGGATCATGGGCGATTAGCCATGAATTGTTCTTTCTCATCAAGGCCACAATCACATGTTTGCTCGTGAGAACCGGGGAAGAGCCAAAGTCCCAGTAAAGCGTATCCTTGCCGTAGGAAGTCAGATCGTTCTTCCATAGAATCTTTCCTTCAAAGTCCAGACACGCGAAATTCCCACTCTTGAAAAGAGCGTAAATGCTCTTTCCATCGGTTACGACCGAAGGATTGCTCCCAGACCCGTTCCTATGCTTACCCTTGCGCTCTCGTCCAACCTGCGTCTGCCAAAGTCTCCTCCCATTCCAATCGAACGCCAACACAGCATCCTTGCCCTCGACCGGGGAGGTCAACAAAACATGATCATCCCAAACGACGGGCGTCGAGCAACCTTTCCCCGGCAAGGCCACTTTCCAAAGCAGGTTTTCTCCACCGCTGAGCTTGGTCGGAAAACTACCCGTCCAGTTCGCCCCCGAAGCATCGGCACCTCTCCACGCTGGCCAACGCCTGTCAGGGTCAGCCAAGGTCAAGCTCGTGCAAACAGTTAACAAAAAAGCGAAGGATGCATATCTGTTCATTTCGCCAAGTAGGAACGAAGAGAGGGTTTGCGGGCAAGCTCAATTTGACTTTCTCGGGCAAGCAAATTTTCAAAAGGGGCATCGATCTTGACCCCTATCCCAGTCATCCTTACAATTTTTCTCATGATCACTTCAGAACAAGCATTTTGGGCCCCCATTATCATGGGAGCCCTTATCGGGTTGCTCGTAGGGATTGGGATTGCGGCTGTCCTCTGTTACTTCATTTCAAATTGGCTGAAGGAAGTTCCCGAGGAAGACCGGGTCATGACACCCGGCCAAGTCTGGCTTTTGCTCATTCCCTTCTTCAGCTTTTATTGGAACTTCCGCGTCTACATGAAGGGCGTTCCGCAGTCCTTCAAAAATTATTTTGAGCGGCAAGGGAATCAGGAAGTCGGCGACTGTGGCAAAACAATGGGGATGTGGCTTTGCATATGCACCTTTTTCGGATTAATTCCCATAATTGGATCGATCGTTGGAATGGGGACCATGGTCCTTTTGATCTTGTGGATGGTGAAGATCCACGAACTCAAGAACAAGATCATCGCCGCCAGGCAACAAACAGCCCGAGCCTAGGGTAATTCCCTCAAACGCATTCCACGATAATCGATTGGAGCACCCTCCGATTCCATCACCAAATGGCCCTTGCTCGGTTTGCATTCGTAGCCACCGGAAACTTCTTCGCCATTCACCCAAAGACGGATCTCCCCGTTGACCGCCCGGATGTAGTAATGGTTCCATTCCCCCACCCCATTGCTTAAGCGCTTGGTTGGGAATGAACGGGCGCTGTTCGGTTTACCCACCTTGTATTTCGTCCCGTCCTTAGCGGTATAAGTAATTTCCGGAGTGAATGCCTTCATTCTTCCCACTCCGACTGGAAAAACATCTCCGTGACTGGTAAACCAATTCGAATGCTTGCCCTTGTTCTTCAAGTGGTTCTCTTCATATCCCAGATCGAGAATTTGGATCTCGATCCCCTGAGGCAACCTACCACGCGGAAGCTTGTCCAAAACGGCCCGGGGGCACCAAATGAAGATGCCCGCATTGCCTGCATAACGCAAATGCTTCCACTCGAGAACCATCTCGAAATTCTTGTAGACTTTTTGGGAACGCAACCCTCCGCTCGGTTTCCCCGTGCAATGCATCGTACCATCGTCCTTGAATTGAAATGTTTCCGGATCGCAGTTCACCTGGGCAAAGTCCTTTTCACCAAGAGTTACCCAGTCGGGTCCTGAAATCCCTTTCAAAAAAGCCTTGGACGGAGTATGGGGAACTCCTTGCAAAGAAAGGAGAGTAGAAAAAGGCAACAGGAACAGAGCGAAAGTCTTCATCTCCTAAAGTTGGTTTCAATGAGAGCCTATGGCAAGCGCGATTGAGAGGAAATCCAATCTTTGTCTTTCAGGATAATGTCTTGCGAAAAGACATTACCCGAACTGGCCAAAAAAAACAAAATGCACAATCAACCTAAGGAGATACACTCTCAAAAGACTTGGTCGAGAAATTGTAATAAGTCTTCCCCGGCAGTTGCACCATGAGATAAATCCAAGTCGCATCCTTGTGCCTGTAAAGATGGGGATAAATACCGGGGCCGGTCCAAAGCCATTTTTGATCGGGACTCCACAACCAAAGGGAATGGGCATCCGCTTCGGCCGAGTAGAGCCATCCATGATGCCTGTGCAAAATCCAGCTGATATCTTCGTGGGGTTGATAAAACGAGCCGAACCAATTCGAGTCCTTCCAACCTGGTTGCGACAGCCTAACTGAATCGGCAAGAGCCAAAGGCAAATGGGAATCTCCAAGAGCGGATGATACGGTTTCTCCCGGTTTGACTCTGATGAAGAAAAGAGCGGTCAACCCCTGGCTTGTGGCATGCAAAGCAATTCGAGATCTCTTGGAAATAACTTTGGCCGTCGCAAGATGACCTTCGATGGAAATTTTGTCGCTCGCACTTGACCATTGAACCACCGAAGGTGACAAATAAGTTACCGTTCCGTCATCCAGCAGAAGAGTCGCCTGAAGTGGGGAACTCTCTCCGGACAAGAGAGTGTTCTTGGTGGCAATGGCCAATAGGTCGGTTGGTTGCGCAAAATTGGCAATCGGTCCGACTTGGTTAACGATGCTTCCAGTGGAATCCCTGGAAAACCCACTGAAAGGGGCACCCAAAAACCCTTGGTGCTGGATTTGAGAAAAAGCGCTGCCCACAACAAGAAAAGATATTGCAAGTAAAGAATATTTTTTCGCAAAGACAATCATAACGGAATCGAATACTTCTTTAGAATGAAATTGTAAGGAATCTCAGTCAAGGGTATTCATTTGAGCCAACTTGCTTGATTCTCGACTTTTTGAAAGAAACTCAAGACAATACAAAAACTGATTATGTTTATCAACAAAAGCCGGATAACATGCGGAATCGCATTTCTCGGGATGAGCTATCTGAATGCAATGACTTTTGATTTTGGTCCGCTGGATAAATCAAGCGTGATCGAAGTTGAGCTCAAGACAAACGGGAACTTTGCAATACAGGGTATCAGGGGAAACTTTTCGAATATCGGAGGCCAAATCAAATTCTTCCCCTCGAGTCCCAATTTAAGCGATGGAGAAATATTGCTCGATGCCCGGTCCCTTCGGTTCGGCTATCATCGGACGAACACGGATGCCCAAAAAAAGGACTGGTTGAATTCGAACGATCACCCTAAAATCGCTTTCAAATTGAAAAGCCTGAGCAACATCGTCTGGAAGGAAAGAGCAGTCTTCGCTCAAGTGCATGGCTCACTCTCTTTCAAAAAGGCCAAACATGACTTTTCCCTTCCCGTCGAAATTCGTTATTTTCGCGCCGAACGAAAAAAATATGACGGCAAACGGGGAGACTTGATCACAATCAAGGGAGAGAAAACCTTGAGATTGGAAGATTTGGACATGGTGGAAGGAGCCAAACTGGGAGAGATCTCGAATACAGTTTCGGTAAAGATTTCCTTGGTTGGAGCATCGAACAAAGTTCGCCCTCTTCTGCCGACCCGCCTTCTTTCCTCCCCCTAGGGTATTTGCAAAAGGCCCGAAAAACTTACAAAAGCCCAATTTAATCGGGTAGCCATGTCAGGGCATGACAAAGAGCCAATCCCAAGCCATCGGACTCGTCAAAAGGAAGGGCCTCGGGCAAGCCGAGCATTTGAGCAAGCGTCTGAGCCATTTGTTCCTTGCTTGCCCGGCCAAAACCAACGACAGCCTGCTTGACCCGCAAAGGGGCATATTCGAAGACCGGAACCTCACGGATGGCGGCAGCGGACAAGGCGGCCCCTCGGGCGGCTCCCATAATTTGAGCAGTCTTGAAATTTTGAACGTAAATGGTTTCCTCACAGGAAAGATGGCGTGGCTTCCACAGATCGATAAGATGGGCCACGGCTTGATGAATGAAACCGAGACAGTCAATGGATGAAACCTTGGGCTTGAGCCTGATCGTTTCGGAATAAAGCAACTTGTAACTCGAACCAGCACACTCAAGCACGGCCAACCCCGTCCCCCGCAAACTCGGATCAACCCCCAAAATCCGGCCCTTGTAAGGCGTCTTCTTGATCAATAACTGGGGATCGACGGGTTTCGAACCAGTTGATTGACCGGCAAGGTGCCGGGCCCATAACTTGCGTGAACTTTTGCTCATGTTTTCAATCCTAAAAAAGCATACGAATCCCTGCAATGACGATAAAGAGCCATACCAGTCGCTCGAAAAGGGCTTGGTTTATGTATTTGACGATGAAGGGAGCGAGGGCTGCTCCGATGACTGCAGGAACAAACATCCACCAACTCACCGACATGGATTCCCAAGTGATGATCTCCAAATCGATCATGAAAGGAATCTTGACGACATTAACGATTAGAAAAAGCCAAGCCGAAGTCCCGATAAAAGCATACTTTGGAAGCCCCATGGCGAGAAGATAAAGCTGTGCGACAGGACCTGCAGCATTGGCAAGCATCGTAGCCACTCCTCCAAGCAAACCGAAGAACGCACCAAGAATGATTGATCCTTTGGGGGAAGAACCAGAACCTGTATGACCTGCGGAAGGATTGTTTTTTTTGCGGAATTTGACGGCAAAGTGCAAAACGGTCATACCAAGCAAAATTCCTCCCACGACATATTTCAGGAGGCGCACCCGATCGTCTCCTTCTTTAAAAAAATCAAATACCAACCAACCAACAACGGTACCAACTAGAAAAAAAGGAAGCAATCGGACTATGAATTTCCAGTCGGCATGCCTGCGGTAAACAAGGGTTGCCGTTACGTCGGCGGAGATCAAGACAGGCAAAAGCAACCCGACCGAAAGAGGAACACCGACCGGACCCAATGCATCCTCCAGAACAAGGGCGTAAATCGCCACCGTAAGGTTTCCTGCACCAGGCAAACCGCCTTTGCTCATCCCCATGATAAGTGCGCCAAAGGCCAAAAGAAACCAATGAAGCACCGTCAACTCTTCCATCTCAAATCCATTCATAGGTTAAAGGCTTGCACGAGGAACGGCATGACAGAACTTTGATAAATTGAAAAGCTAGCTTTTCGAAAAGGTACCGGAAGAAACCCGAAAGGTTTCCCAATCGCTCTCTTCACCCGGGGATGGGAACGAAGTTCCCGAGGCAAAAACCTGAGCCTCAGCCGGAAGCAAACCTTTGAAGTTCGCCTTGCGCTCGTCATCAAGCTCACCAAGGACGTCGTCTGCAAGAACCAACGGAATTTGATCCCTGACTTCCCGGATAAAGAAAAATTCCGCAAGACGCAGGGCCAACACCAAACCCCGCTGCTGGCCTTCGGAGGCAAAGGTTCGGGCATCTCTGCCATTGATGAGAAAAGTGAAATCGTCACGATGAGGACCTCGACGCGTGTTGCCCATCATACGATCTTTGGCCCGCTCCGCGACAAGCCGCCTGGACCACTCCTGCTGGCCTTCGAGAAAAAGGTCGGGTTTGTACTCGAGACTGGCTTCCTCTTGTTTCGCTGAAAGAGCGGCATAGCTTTCCGAAAGTAACCCAGAGAGCTTGGGAAGGGCGTCGATTCGCATTTTTTGGACAAGGATGGCAGATGGAATCAAAGCTTGCTCAAAAGCATCGAGCTCGCGATCCCCCCCTCCTTTTTTGAGCAAGGCATTGCGCTCGCGCAAAGCCCGGTGATAGAGCTGAAGATTGGTAAAATATTCCGCTGAAGCCGTAGAGAGCAAAAGATCCAACCATTTCCGTCTTTCCGAAGGACCATCCCGAACAAGACGAAAGTCCCGGGAGGACAAGGCGACCGAAGGAAATTCGCCAAGAAAATCCCCCAGTTTGGACAGCTTTTCCCCATCGACCATCAGGCTTTTCTCACCCTTTGGACGGAAAGACAGCAAAATCTCCCGGTCCTTTCCCTTCCCGTCCGAAAAACGGAAAAACATCCTACATTGGTCGCACTGCTCCCGAACAAGTCCTTCCGTTCCGGACTTCCGAAAGGAACGCAGGTTCGAAGACATGCCAATCGCTTCAAGGAGGTTTGTCTTTCCCTGACCATTTGGCCCGATGAGAAAAATCCGATCCGTCCCGAAGACCAAGTTCGCAGACTGAATGTTGCGAAAGTTTTCCAAGTTGAAATTCAGGAGGCGCAAGACAAACCTTCAGGGGGAGATAACGGATGAACCTGAGGAGTCTTGATTGAGTTCATCCCGGGCATCGCAAAAGGCCCTTCCCAGGCTCATCCAATCACTCTGCGTCTGCTCCGCGTAGGAACTTATCCGGACAAGACGCTTGGTCTGTTCTGGAGAAAAGCCCATTGCCAACGAGACGGCAGAGGCATCGTCCTTTCCAATCGAACAGGCGGAACCGGTCGAAACTTCGAATCCAAACTTGTCAAGCTTCCCCACGTATCGGAGGTTTTCATAATCGGGCATAAGCAACATGGAAGTATTCCAAAGACGGGGAACCTCTTTGCCAAGGATTTGCAATCCCGGAAAATCAACGAGCATGCGTGCCTCAAAGGAATCCCGCCAGCATGACCTGTCGGCGAACTCGGGAAGACGGGAACTCATTCGTTCACATGCGACGCTCATGGCCTTGACCGCAGGATAATTTTCGGTTCCGCTTCGACGTCCGTCCTCCTGACTTCCTCCCATAATAAAAGGTCTGGGCAGGTCACTGACCAAGATTCCAACACCCTTGGGCCCACCGAGTTTGTGTGCGCTTGCACTAAAAGAAGAACACGCAGAAAACCCGGAAGAAGGAAGCTTCCCTATCCACTGAGTAGCGTCACAATGAAAGTGAATTTCCCGTTCTCGGCAAAGATCGGCTACCTCTCTCCAGGGTTGCAGAACCCCAGTTTCGTTATTGGCCGCCATCAGCGAAACAAACCGAACTTCGGAGACTTCGTCGAGTAAAGCCGAAAGACGGTCAAGATCAACTACTCCGGTCGGTTCGACGGGAACGATTTGATTGCGTTCGGCGAACCAATGATCAGCAGGCGCAAGCACGCTCGGATGCTCGATGGAGGAAACCAATGCCCAAGCACTTGGTTCGAAAAAACGGGCGGCATGAGCGAAAACAGCATTGTTTGCCTCAGTCGAGCCGGAGGTAAAAGTCACGCTCCCTGCATCAACCTCCAAAGAACGGGCTATGCATTCCCGTGCCTGATTAAGCCGAACCCGGACCTCAACCCCCGAACGGTAGGGGGAAGACGGATTGACCCAACTTTCCCGCAACGCCTCTTCGAAAGCTGCCTGAACTTCCGCACTTGGCCTCGTAGTCGCGTTATTGTCGAAATAAGCCATTTTCCGGCAAACGAGGAGACTACCGGTTGGGTGAAACCGGAGGTATGCGAAGGGTTTGCCCTACCTTGAGGCTGTTCTTGCTTGGCAAACTGTCCCGATTGGCTTGAAAAATTCGATCGATATGAGAGGAATCTCCGTAAAACTTACGACTTATCGCGTACAGACTATCTCCTTTTTGCACGACGTACGACCTGGCTTGAGCAGGCTGAGGCGGAGGAATTGGTCGAGATGGAACCACGACGGGAACCGCCGTTCTCGGCGACTGGCTCGCCTCTTCCAAAGGCGCCCCCAATCGGGCTTTGTAATCATCGACTTGGCGTTTAAGCTTGGCGTTTTCCTCCTGCAAGGAAATTAACTCAAGGTAGTCTTCGTAGGGCTTGCCGGGCAGGTCGCGAATAATCTCGCGTTCCGCAGTGACAATCAATTGCTTCACCTTCGCTGCTTCTCTGGATTCGGGCTTGAGGAGGAGAAACCGGCGAAAGTGATAGATCGAGGATACGGGATCCTTGCGGGACTCCAAGGATAGCAGAAGACGGCCTGCCTCAAGATGAGATTTCGGGCACTCGAGCATTCGGCGCGTCACGGAGAGAAATTCGTCCAGCGCTTCCTCTTCTTTGCCTACTTTGAGATACGATCGCCCCCGGTCGAATGCGGGATCGTCATCTTCGTGGATAACGGGACCACTGGGACCGCAGGAGACCACGACAAGCAGGATCAAGATTGCCCAAATGCATAATTTCAGGAAGTTGCCAGTCATTCCCCGAGGTAGGTAAAGATCAGTTTTCGGGCATGCGGAGCTTTCCTGTGCTCCCAAAGAAACAACCCCTGCCATGTGCCAAGCTGTAAACGACCGTCGACAAAAGGAATGTTCTCGCTTGTCCGGGTCAAAGCCATTTTGACGTGAGAAGGCATGTCGTCGGGTCCCTCGAGGGTATGGATGAAATAAGGGTAATCCTCCGGAACAAGGTCTTCCATGAAGCGTTCCAAGTCGACACGTGCAGTTGGATCTGCATTTTCCATAAGAACCAGACTACAACTGGTATGCCTGACAAAAACGGAAACCAAGCCATCCGAAAAGCCGGACTCGCTCAACCCTTCGGAAACCGCATCCGTAATTTCGTAGGTTCCCTTCCCCTTGGTTCGAATTCCCCAATCTTTCTTGAAAACACCCATGATCAATTGAACGATAAGATACCATTAGCCCAGTAAATTGTTTTTGGCAAGGACTGAGGAAACATAAGGACGCACGCTCAACATCGCAGCTCGGTTTCCGAGTTTAGCCAAAGTCGAAGTGATTCGATCAAAGGGAAAAGTTCGTCGTATACCTTGCTTTCGGTGCCCACGGAGTGACCAAGTACGGAGCGGGCAATCGATCGATCGTTTTTCGCCAAGCTCGGGAGCCAGGATTCCTTGACTGGGAGCCCCTCGTTTTGAGCAAAGAGAAAAAGAGCCTTGAAAAATACCGCTTGGGGGTGCCCCCCTTCGCACAACACCGAGAGTGCAATCTCCAGCAAATTGAAAAGAGGTTGGGGCTCGAGGAGATGACGACCGTTATGCAGGTACAGCAAGGCGAGATCAGAGGCTGCCTGGAATCGGTCGTGCCGAATCGCCAACTCGCGTCTTTTGGCAAGTACGCGCGATTCGCGAACGAAGGGAAGTCCGGTCGATTGAGTTTTTTCAAAGACAAGCTCCGCCTGATCGAAAAGATCAGGGAGGGGGGAAGACTTCCCTCCCCTTTTTCGCAAGAGAGCGACTTGCAAGCCTTCCGAACCGCAAAAGACGCTGACACGCAAATGATTTTCACCTGTCTCTACCCGACTAAGAACAATCCCTTCGATCGTTTGGGCAGGTGTAGCCATGCCCACTCGTCAATCCTTTGCGGAATCGCTTTCCGAGGGCTTTTTTCGAGCAGGCTTCCGGGATGATCGAGGTTTCCCCTTTCCCGAAGCCGCAGCGGAGCTATTCGCTTTGCGTTTGGTTACGGCTCCTTTGGTTTTCGATTTTACGGCGGGGCTCACGGCACCTCCGGAGATCAGCATTTTCATTCCCTCACCCACCGTCATATCCAGAGAACAGATGTCGCTTCGGGGCAAAAGCAGAAGGAATCCACTCGTCGGATTCGGCGTAGTGGGGACGAATACATTGGTCAGCTTTTCCCCAGTCGATTGCTCGATTTGAGTCGATGCTTCCGTAGTTACGAACCCCAAGACATAACAATCGGTTCGTGGATACTCGATTAGGACGACCTCTTTGAATACGGCTCTGTTTTCCTTTCCGAAAGTCTCCACGATTTGTTTCGCAGAACGGTAAACCGTGCTAAGGAAAGGCACCTTATCAAGTATTTTTTCAGTCAAGTTTATGAAAAACCTTCCTAGAAAATAGTTGGAGAGAAACCCAAGGAGCGTAAGGGACAGGATACCAACCAAAAGGCCGAGAACTGCCAGAAGAGTTTCCAGACCAAAGAAAACACTTTCCTCCTCGAGCCCTAGTTCGTATGCCAAATGAGTGACTGGTTCCTGAAACAAGCCGAGAAGGAAATTAAGGACGAAGATAGTTGTGCCCAAGGGGAGAAAAATAAGCAACCCCGTTAGAAACGCGTTTCTAAATTTCCTTGAAAAGCTGTTGGATTTTACGGACACAAGAACTCTCGCTATTCTCCTTCGCCGCTAGGTGCGAGCAGAAAATCAGGCCAAAGCCCAAGATCCTCGACAAGGTCGAGGGTTTTCCGTTCCTCCCGGCGCATGATTTTTCGCTCTTCATCTTCCTTGTCATCAAAGCCAACGAGGTGCAACCAACCGTGGATCAGGTAAAGGGCAAGCTCATGAGCAAACTCGATCTCGCGGTTTCCGGCCTCCTCAAGCGCCTGATCCACGGATACGCAAATCTCCCCCGCCATTCCCTCAACAGGGTCAGCCGGAAAAGTGATTACGTCGGTAGGGCGAAAATCCTTCAGGAAATCTCCATGAATTCGGGAATGACGCGAACGGTCAAGAAAAGCCACCGACAAGCTTCCCGAACAATCATGACGATGAAGAGCAAAAATCTTTTCGAAAAATCGATCGACCGAATCCGGTGAAAAGGTCAGGGATGGGTAAAGGTTGTTTACTTCGACTGTGAGAACCGAACCCATGCCTCGTCAATTTCGCTTGTCGGAAAAAGGCGAACTGGAGCTTCTGCGAGCATCATCCTTGTCATCTTCCGGGTACTCGATGCGAGAATGCAACATATTGAGTGAAGTCTTCAGGAAGCTTTCCTTTATTTTCGAAATCTCCTCCAGAGTGAGCGGGCATTCGTCAAGCTGTGCGTCTTCCAAGCGGTCCTGAAAGATATTTTCGAGTAACTCTTCTACGCTGCGATGGGTGACCTTTGGCAAACTTCGGGCAGCAGCCTCGACAGAATCCGCAAAAAAGATAATCGCACTCTCCTTGAAACGGGGCTTGGGACCGTCATACCGGTAGGTCGATTCATCGGGCTCGCCCTCCGGTTCGCCATAAGGGAGCTTTTCCTGTTTCAGTCGCTGTTTGGCCTGATGGTAGAAATACTTGACCAAGGTCGTGCCATGATGTTGGCGAATGACGTCGCGAATGACCTTCGGCAATCGATGCTCGCGAGCCATTTCGATCCCCTCCTTGACATGGCTCTTGATAATCAAAGCACTCATCGCCGGATTCTGTCTGCCATGTGGATTTTCAAAGCCTCCCTGATTCTCCGTAAAATAATCGGGCTGACTCATTTTCCCAATGTCATGAAAGAGAGAACACGCCCGGCACAAGATTGGGTTGGCATTCACCGTTAACGCGGCATTTTCGGACAGGTTGGCAACCATCAGGCTGTGATGGTAGGTGCCGGGAGCTTCCACTTGCATCCGTCTGAGCAAAGGATGGTTGAAGTCCGTTAGCTCGAAAAGAGTCGCATCCGTGGCAACCTTGAAGGCATTCTCGACAAGGGGCATGGCCCCAAGAACTAGTCCCCCCGTAAAGACGCCGACAACCAAAGATGCGATGGCATAGTTCACCGCAACCCCACCGTTTCCTGCGGCCAAGCCAAAACAAAGCGCCATCACTGCTCCGGTAAGCCCGGCCATCGCGCCGGCCTTAAGAACGCTTCCACGCAAGCGCACCTCGCGACAGAAATACGCTCCGACCAGAGCCGAACTAAGTGAGATCGAAAGAGCCTCGATCCCTGCATTCTGCATGGAAGCATGGAAGATACTCGCCATAAGAGCGGAAAGGGCTCCCATTCGGGGTCCCACCGTAATCATCACCACCATGGGAGCGAAAGCAATGGGCATAAAATAAGGCAAAAGACCGGTCAACAGAGCATTGCCCCCGAACAGATCGGTGCCTCCGAGCTCAAGAATAATACGCGACAGACCCAAATTCACCAGGATCGCGATAGCCACGATGGTCGAACGGGCACCGTCCTTCCAAAAATTGGGAAGAACCAGACTGACGTAAACAACCGAAAAAAGAAAGGTAGCGAAAGTAACGAATACCCTCTTCGGAAGAAGATCCATATCCTTGATTTTGCCATCGAGGTATTTTTCGTATTTCTCGAGCGTAAGCTCGTCCACTTCGAAGCCCTTTTCCAGAATTTTATCGCCTTTCATTACCGATACTTTGGGCTGATCCATTTCTTGAATGGCCCGGTCCTGAGCAGCTGAGGTCGCCGCCTTGTCGATTGTCGTCAAGAAAAGACCTTTGATAGCAAAACCCGTAAAAGTGGCGGCCATCCCGTTCCGAAATTTATTGGCAGAAACGGAGGCGTTTTCATCGGAACTTTGGATCAAGTCGGAGAGCAGCAAGCCTTCCTCGGGAAAAGGTCCGTCATTTTCCAAGTGCGACTGAAGTTCACTCAAATAATGAGCAAGCCCGGCATGATCTTCCCTCAAATCAACCGGATCCAAATTGAATCGCAAGCCATCGAAAAGACCGGTTATGACAACAAGGCGATCCGCAAGATCAATCATCATATCGTTAATTCTCGTAGTGGCATTTGCTTCCGAAATGAACTTCTGGTCGGAAGATGGAAACTCGACCACTCCGGTATTGTGAATTTGCCCAAGAATTTTACCCAAATAATCCAAGAGATTCTCATCTTGTGAAAAATCACGCCAGTGAGAGAGCATCTTTATTTCCTCATCCGTCACAACCAATTGGAATTTCGCCTTCAGTTCATCCTTCAGCCTGTTTTGTTCAATCGCTCTGTCATCCACATCCAAGGAGCTCAGCGTAAGCAAGCCGTCCTCAAGTCGGATTACTGCATTGGAAAAACGCGCTTCATCATCGAAATTCCTACGGAACAAGCGAATTTCTCTACGAATTTGTTCCTCTTTTTGCTTCCGTGTGATTTCGCTGACGTAACCGAAATCAATATCCGAATACAGGGTTTCGGGTGCAGATTCCCCCAAGGCCCTGAGCCCAGGGGGGTCCTGACCGACAAAGCAGGTAAAGATTACCGCAACGGCAAAGGATATGGTCAGGAGGAGTTGTTTACCCCAAGCCAACCATACCCCACGCAACCCGGAAATTCGAGTTTCGGAAGAATCGTCATACTCAAGCTCTTTGCGCCTGCGGGCTCTCTTGCGACCGTTTTTCTTACGCAAGCCCTTTGTGTCCTCACTAGCCATTGGAAAGATCCTATTTTCTCATAAAAAAGGATGGGGTCAAGGCTTAGGAATCGGAAGGCGGTTTCCCGTAAGCCGAAATAATCGAGCTCACCAAGGGATGTCGGACCACGTCGTCATGATCGAATTCGTGAAAATGCAAGCCCTTGACCGAGGACAACGTCTTGCTGGCATGAACAAGCCCGGATTCCTGACGCGTCGGCAAGTCGACCTGAGTGACATCACCGGTGACGACCATTTTGCTCCCTTCCCCCAATCGGGTCAGAAACATCATCATCTGAGACCGGGTAGCGTTCTGGGCCTCGTCAAGCAGAGCAAAGCACTTGCTTAAGGTTCGCCCCCGCATGTAGGCCAAAGGAGCGATCTCCACAACCCCCGTCTCGACCAACTTTCGGGCTTCGATCGGGCCAAGAACCTCATCCATGGCATCGTAGAGCGGACGAAGATAAGGCAGTAACTTCTCCTCCAAATCACCCGGAAGAAAACCCAGGGCTTCCCCGGCCTCCACTGCCGGGCGGGCAAGAACAATGCGTTGAATTTCTCCTTCAAGCAAGGCATGAAGGGCCGCTATCATGGCCAGAAAGGTCTTGCCGGTGCCAGCCGGCCCAATTCCAAAGACCAGGTCGTTCTTGAGAATCAGGTCAAGAAAGCGTCTTTGTCCGAGATTTCTCGGAACAACTGATTTCTTGCGTATCTTCAGAACCAACGGATTCTGCAGAAGGTCTTGCAATTCCTTGGTTTTCCCGCTCGAAACCTTTGCGAGAAACCTGCCGAAATCAGACTTCCCGGACACAAAGCCCTGCTCCCTGCCCTTGAGAAGAAGAGAAAAAAGTTCTCCACAACGATCCACGTTTTCTTGCTCCCCCTCTATCGTCAGGCAATTGCCCCGGGCTACGAGACGGATCGAAAGCATGCGTTCGACCTCGTTCAGGTTTGCCGGGCTCTCCCCATAAAGCTGGTGCAGTTGCCTCTCCGTTTCGAATTCTATCTTTTGTTCCGGCATGAGACTCAAACTCCTTGAAGGCGGGACAGAACGGAAGATCCAAAAATCAAAACAAGCAACGCTCTCATTCAGGCTTTTTCAATTGCCCGAAACCCTCAAGAGCCAATGCGGGAGGAAGTAATGCTTTGCCCCATGGGATCGATTCACCGCAGGAGATAGGTCGGAGGAGGAACTTCATTGAATGAATGAGTAAATATCGGAACCATCATTCGGCAAGCATCGAATCAAAATATGATTCGATTGAAATTGCCAATGATCGCAAAAACGTCATGACAAACTTTTTCATTAAAATTCCCTCCACCATGAAAGTTCTTTTCGTCAGTCCCGAAGTCAGTCCGCTTGTTCGAACCGGAGGACTCGGTGATGTCGTCGGCAGCCTTCCGATCGCAATCAAAGAGCTGGGGATCGACGTGCGAATTCTATGCCCCCTCCACCGCGAATGCAGGGCCCTGGAAACGATCTTCTTTCCCAAGACGGGAACAGTCAGGTTAGGCAAAGACAAGATTTCCGTCAGGATAGGAGAGACGACGTTGGGACCCTCCGGAATCCCGGTTTACCTCATTGAAAACAATTCGCTCTTCGACCGGCCCGGCATTTATGCAGACTCGGATGGTGATTATCCGGATAACCCGACCCGGGCATTCGTCCTGTCAATGTCCGCCCTGCTCATAAGTCAAATCACCGGTTGGTCGCCCGACGTTTACCACGCTCATGACTGGATGGCCGCCTCCCTGCCTGCATACCTGAATTCAACTCGACTCAAGGCCAAGCGGGCAAAAGCAGGAAAATCTGTCCTGACCATTCATAATTTGGAGCATCAGGGCCATTGCTCTTTTCAAGATTTCGTTCGGTCCGGGCTCCCCGAAAGTTTTTGGGGAATCGATGGGTTCGAAAGCAACGGTTCTATGAATTTGCTCAAAGGGGGAATTCAGCATGCCGACAAGATCACGACCGTCAGCCCTACTTACGCTCAAGAAATAAGGACCAAGCAATTCGGCCACGGTCTTGAAGAAAGCCTGACCTACCGGGGCGCGGACCTATTGGGGATCCTCAACGGAATCGACGACGCGAGTTGGAATCCGCAGAAAGACCCGGCTCTCCCCTGCCCCATCAATCCCGATTCTCCTCAATCAGGAAAAGACGCCTGCAAAGAATCTTTGCTGTCCGAAATGAGGTTACCGGCAACCCCGGACGCCCCCCTGTTCGGAGTGGTCTCCCGCCTGTACCAGCAAAAAGGGTTGGATTTGCTAATCGAGTGTCTCCCCTCGCTGATGTCCGAATCGAAGGCCAATTTCGTTATCTTGGGGAGCGGAGCAAAGGAAGAGGAAAATGCATTTCGCGAGCTGGCGGGAAAGTTCTCTGACCGGATCGGGGTATTCATTGGGTTCGACGATGGATTGGCACGCAGAATTTTTGCCGGAAGCGATTTCTTTCTTATGCCCAGCCGGTTCGAACCTTGTGGGTTGGCTCAACTGTACGCAATGCGTTACGGATCTCTTCCAATCGCGCGAAAAACGGGTGGCTTGGCCGACACCATAGATCACTTTTCGCGTGCCACTGGCACAGCCAACGGATTTCTTTTTGAAAAACCGAAACCGAAAAGCTTGAAGATGGTTATTCACAGGGCAATCAAACTATTCGGAAACCCTGTGCAATTCTCAAAAATTCGAATGAATGCGCTTCATTCCCCTTGTTCATGGGATAATGCCGCCAAGCGTTACGCTGAAGTCTACGAGTGGACTATGAAATTTAACGGGGAAGAAAAGCAGGTGCCGGACAGACGTGCATAACTTTCCGTTCGTTTTTATGATTTCCTCTTGCGGAAAACAAAAAAGAACAGATACCCTTCGGGCATCCATCTCATGAATAAATGACGTCAAACGGCCCCTCCAGAACCTTTACGCGAGAAGCGGTTGAAGCCTGGCTTGCCCGTTTGTCGACTGCCGACTGGGAAACAAGCATACCAAGGATACAACTTCAGGAAGGACGAAAATTCTACAGGGAAGGCATGCTCAGCACCATCGACTTGCAATATGGACAAGCAGTCGTTACCCAAAAGGTCAACCGGGAGGAAACCTACTCGGTCATAGAATGGGACGGAAAAGGTCCCGAAATAAGAACCTCTGTGGATGACGAGGAATTCGGAATCGTGCTAGCCACCGCCGGGCTCTACGAAATCGAGGAACTCATTGCCGAAATACACGAAGACGACCCGCTCTTCGATGATCTTCCCACCCCCGAGGACGAGCGAAAGCAAACCGATCCCGACCCCATTCCAGACGATGAACCGGAAGAGGGCAAGGACGCGGCTCAGGTCCCTCTCCTCATCCTGCTTGAGGTTTCCAACAAAAACGGGCTCACCGCCACCCCCATGTGGCAAAAGGATGCAAAAGAGAGAATTCCGGCCTACGGAAAAACAGAGCACGAGGAAATCGAACAGGCGGATCGACCCGCCCTTATGAGATTCGTTGCCGAGGCAGGGGAACGAGGCTTTGAGTTCGACAAGGTCAAAGGAGTTTTCTCAATGAAGGACTGGAAAAAAGTCGCCATCCTCGCCGAAGACGCTCTTCCCCGGTGGGACAAGGCATTCAGCTTGGAGTTTTCCGGCGATGCTCATCTTCTTCGCGAAGGACAACGCACCCTTAGCTGGGAAATCGAAGCCAGAAGTCGGGATTCATCCTCCATGACACTCAGGGAAAACTTCAGGCTCGGATCCCTTCGACTCGGAATCGAGCACAGTCGCAAGATTACCAAGGCCAGAAACGGCGCCACCTTTATCAGGGGGCATGGCTTGGTTCGACTCGATCAGGATCAATTGGACGATTTCGAATGGTGGCAAAGAAATCGAGGCGATTCAAAGAGAGCAAACTGGCCCAGATACATGCTTTTTTCGCTCTTTGCCCGCAAATACCTTCGAGCCCGACAAGACGGAAAACTTGCTACCTGGCAGTCATCAATTCGAGAACCGCAGACCAATGGAATCGCCAAGAGGTTCTCCTTTCTCAGACCCTACCAAAGAGATGGCGTCGCTCATATCCATGCCCTGCACAAACTCGGCTGCCACGGTTTGCTGGCGGACGAAATGGGCTTAGGGAAAACCGTTCAAACCCTTGCCCTGATCGTAGGAAACAAAGAAAAGGATCTACCCGATCTGGTTACTTGCCCTGCCTCGGTCGTTCCTGTCTGGGTTCGGGAGGCAAAGGAAAGGTTCCCCAAACTCAAGGTGAGAATCCTCAACAAAGAGGACCAATTCTCCGATCAGACGGAAAGCTGTCTTTGGGTAGCGAGCTATACCCAATTGAGACGGCACAGAAGCCACCTTGAGAAATTTGCTTTTCGCTACGCCGTACTTGACGAAGCTCAGCTGATCAAGAACCCCAAGGCAAAGATTACCCAGACCTGTCTATCCATCAATGCCCGTCACCGTCTCGCTCTTTCCGGAACCCCCATCGAAAACACGGCCCTGGACCTTTGGACTATTTTCCGGTTTCTCATGCCCGGATTACTCGGTGGGCGCAAGGACTTGGAAAGAGATTTACTCGAGGACCCCGAAGACACGATCAAGCTTCTTCGCAGACAAGTTACGCCATTCGTCCTGAGGAGGATCAAGAGCGAAGTCGCCACCGAACTGCCTCCGAAATTGGAAACTGAGTTGGCGTGCCCCCTCAACGACGAACAGCGAAAAGAATACAGAAAGCTTACCGAAGGAGCGATCGAACGACATGGGGAAGACCTTCAAACGGCGATCAAGGAAGCTCCCACTCACGTTTTTTCTCTCCTGACCCGATTAAGGCAAACGTGTTGTGACCTCGGCCTGCTTCCATGGCGAGAAAACCTGCCAAACACCGGATCAAAAGGTGACGTTTTGATCGAAAAACTCGGGGATCTGTCTTCGTCAAAAGCCAAGGTCATCGTGTTCAGTCAGTTCACGTCGTTTCTGGCTATTCTCAAGAAGAACATCCGGCTTAATCACCCCGATCTTCAAATCCTCGAGCTAACCGGTTCGACACGCGACCGATCGACACCCGTCGAAACCTTCGAATCCAGCCAAGGCTCGACCGTCATGTTGGCATCGCTCAAAGCGGCAGGTTTGGGCGTCACCCTGAAATCCGCAGATTACGTCTTCCTCATGGATCCTTGGTGGAATCCGGCCGTTGAGGAACAAGCCATCGATCGAGCACATCGTTTGGGGCGCGAAAAACCTACCTTCATTTACAGGTTGGTTGCCCAGGGTACAATCGAGGAACGCGTTCGCAATCTTCAGCTTGAGAAGAAGGAAACCTTCAGGAAAATTATCGGGGAAATCGACAAACCCGCAGGTCTGGCCGACCACTTTTCATCCTTGAAGGAATTGATCGAGCTCAAGGATGGCTAAGCCCTTCATTTTGACTGAGTGCTTTCCCCAACGGCTTGCGGAAAAAGCCAAGCCTCAACCAACCACAGACATGAGGTTTCGGATCAAATAGCCGAAGACTTCTCGGACTCGTCCCTTTTGCCGAATCCCTTGCGGAAACGTCGGAAGAGACGAAACCCTGGGAGCAAAAGCAAGCCCGTGACCATCACGTAGGTCGAAGGCTCGGGAACAGCTGAATAACGGAGATAAAAGTCACCGCCGCCATTGTACCAAACACCCCATCCTCCATGAAGATTCCCATTGTGGTAGTTATAAGCCCGATCTTCTATACTGAAATGACTACTGGCATCCGACCAATCACCCTCGGCCAACGTAGTCCCCCCCCAATTGGTAATGCTGGAATGAGCACCACCATTGAGGAAAAGAATGCCGTCGTTTCCGCTATGGTCGCCAAGTCCGGCAACTCCTCCGGCCGTACCATTGCTGGCAACGCTAAATATATTAAGGTCAACGACCGCATTGCTACCAAAGGCAAGGGTCCCAAAATTCAAAACGTCGAATTCGTCGTTAAACGAACTTTGGTTGGCTCCACTATTGAAATCCGCAATTTCCCAATCAAAGACTGCGTTGTCATTAAAAACCAAAGTCGTAACCGTCAAGTCGCCCATTGCATTGGCCGCTGCTCCACCCGTGCCAAGAGTGACTTGGTGATTGGATGGCGACAGCGAGGAGGAAATCCCTCTCCCAGGAGAAATGGCCTTGATATCATTGGTCCCGTCTCCAACCGTGATGGCAGCAAACGTACCGTCTCCACCAACCATGCTCTTGCCTGATGCCGAGCCTTGAATGGTCGTATTGGCTAAAGTAATGTCACCCTCAAGTTCAAGCTTTCCCTTGTTGATCACGACCTCGTTGGTTGAAGGACCCAAGGCGTCGGCATGAGCGGCAACCAAGGTTCCGTCGTTGATTATGACGTCGTCGCCCCCACTATTCGTGAAATCATTTCCCGAGTTGGACAACTTCAAACGACCGACTCCCGACTTGGTCAACGTTTCGCTTCCCGTAACTTTACCGGAAAAAACCTGCTCGTCGTTGTAGTCTCCCGCAGCGGTTCCACTCGAGACCTTGATCGTTGTGGCCGTTCCGGAACCGGACAATGACACCGTGCCAGACAGAGTTTGCGCAGCGGTTGCAGTCGTAAAGCCAAGTTCGACGGTTTGACCACCGTCATTGACAAGATCCAGATTACCGGCTCCTGTAATGTACTCGAAAGACTGAGAATTACCATTCGGAGCGAGAATCAGGGTCCCTCCCTTGATATCCAAGTACCCCTCCCCGTCGCTACCCGAGGTGTCGGTTATTGCAATGGTCCCGGTCAAAGTCTGTTCACCGTCGTTGGTACCGTGGCCCGCAGTTCCACCCGTCTTTATGAGAGTTACATCACCGGAAATCTCACCTGAAAAAGACGTACCATCGTTACCCATGTTACCCGCCGAAGTGTGAAGCGTAACGGTGCGAAAAACTGCGTTTTCGGTATCGGTGAAGTCTCCCGAACCACTTAACCCGCTGAAGTTGGCCGATCCAACCGTATCAAGATTGATATCGTCATTGCCATCGTGATAGGTAAGTGACGTCACATATTTGTCAGTCCCAACCGCATCAGAATCAGATCCGACTTTGGAGTAAGCGTTGTGGGTGTTGTTATCAAATTCAAATTCCAAGCCGGAAGTCATGGCAGATGTGGAGGAAGGATCATGCAATTGTATATAAACGTCACTTCCGAAACTAGTGTCTTGCCAACGCCAAGACTCCGCCATGATCGTGTTATACAAAACATGGCCGACCGTATCGTCCTTGGTAAGTCCACCGCCAGATGCCGAAGTCCTGTCGCCAATTTCGTAAAACCTGATTCCCAGTCTGCCGAAATTGGTTCCTCCGGCGTCGTTTCCGGCGTCGAGCCTTGTAATCTCATCACTCAGGGTGGAAAAGGTATCATCAGTAATTTCGTAGGCATTGTTCAGCTCATTATTGGTATTGGCAGTATCATTGGTCGTCTCACTGCCCGAATTGGAACTGAACTTGGTAGAGAAGTGAAACTGACCCGCCGTGCTGCCAGTATTATAGGTGCCATCATAATAATAGTTGTGACCGATTGTGGTCTTTGTGGTAAGAGGGGTCCAAGCGCCCTTGAACAAATTGGTGTTGCTGCTGTTAGCGGTGTCATCGGAGAGCTTGTAGTAACCAAGCTCGATGAGATCGCCGTTCAAACTTTGGCCGTTTGTGCCCTCATACAAATCCCGAGCAGCACCGGTAAGATCCCTCCCCTGGAGTTCCTGCACGTTGCTCGGAGTGGCACCCAAGTCGCCGGGATCGTTACCCGGGTAAGTAGTGACAACCTTCTTCCAACTTTGCCACCAAATCGTCGTGGTATCTCCCTTGACTACATGCGTGCCAAGAAAGAAGACCGAAAACACGAAAAAAATGTTCAGCTTGCGGGCAGAACGGATATCGGGGCTTTTTGGGAATGACAGGGACAAGACAAACAATCTTCACCCTCCGAATACCAAAGGTCAAACCGAAATTATATAAAGACCACAACAAAACAACTCCACCCCATAAGCCGCACTTATCAGTGCAGTCATACAAAGCTACCTGTTCCTTTTGTTTGGCTGCATTTTTTCGCTCTATAGAAGTTTCTTTTTTCTGTTATAATATACTTTCCGACTGTATTATGCCAAAATTTTCCGCTTCGGTAGTTTTTTTTGCGATGAGGGACAGATGAAACTCAAGAATTTCAGGAGCACTCAATCAACGAATACTCCCGATTTTCGAATCATAAATATATCTTGCTTTTACAAGGATCCTGGAAGATATTGTTTGAATGGGAATCACCCCCTATCCACTCTATCTAAGCACCGGATCACAAATACCCTTCCCGAGGACAAACTGAACCTGCGTGACTGGTAAACGAGCACATATCTATACTGCCCTCGTGCACACGCGCGCGAAATTTGTTTTTCGCTGGGCTTTGCTTTTTCTTTTTTTGGGAGTCCCCCATCTTCTTCAGGCTACCATTCCGCAAATCGTCATTCATTGGTCAACTCTTACCGAGTCCGCCAATGCCTACCGTCTTCAGGATCGCGACGGAACCCCTCTTGACGGAGGTCTTGCGGTAAATGGCGACGGCAGCTTGGCTACCTTGGGCTATTTTGACGAGGCAACCCCCGTCGAACCTTTCAAGGGCAATTGGATTCCGCTCACCTTTGGCACCACAGTCGGGGACTCGAGCAGTGGATACGGATATGACGACGGAATGTTTTCTTTCACCACGGTCTTTACCAGAGGTACCAACCAAGTTTTGGTTTATCCGAACGAACCTGCGGGATACTCCGTCCATGCACCCTTTGCAATCCTTGATAATGTACCTGCCCCCGGACAACCCATCTGCATTCGCTTTTATGATCGGGGCACCACGGACGCATCCGCCCGTTACAATACCGTAACCGGATCCAATTGGGTTTGGCCTTCTTTCTCCTCAAACATTCCAACCAACCTCTATCTGAAAATTGCACCGGGCAGCAATCCATCGGGTTCGAAGTGGAAATACGGCAGTACCTTCGAGGACACCGACCCCGCATCTCAATACAAAACTTCCCTGCGAAAAAAGGCCCTCCTTCAGGTTTCCGTTTTTGGGACCGGAGGCTCGGTCAGCGTGAATCCGAACAACCCGGACGGATTGCACGAATACGACAGCAACGTAACCATTACCGCAGTGGCCGACCCCCACTTCGAATTCGTACGGTGGAATGGACCGGGGGTCAGTCAACCGACCTCGTTACAAAGTACCGTGATCATGTCGAATGATCGCAATGTAACCGCAACCTTCAAGGTACGAGAATATAACATTGCGATCACCACGATCGGGCAAGGCACTTATTCCGGGCACGGGGTGTATCCTTACGACAGTAACGTCTCGCTGACCGCAACCCCGGGCACAGGCTATCAATTCGGTTATTGGCTAAATTACAACTCGCTGGGAAACCCGACCATCGGTCTGGACAACAACTTGACCGCGAACGCCACGCTGAACGTCCAAGGAGGTCATGCCCTTGTCGCCGTATTCACTCCCCTCTCCTACGATATTACGGTCAATTCGACTGCCGGAGGAAACGGTCAAGTCGTACAGGAACCGGGGCCCTACCCCTTCGATGGCAACTATACTCTGTCTGCTTCCGCAACCTACGGGTACAGCTTTTCGGGCTGGACCGGAGACGCCAATTCGATCGCACTGCTTCCTTCTACCAACTCCACCCTCGTCCCCTTTCTACTAACTCATCCCGGAAACTTGTCCTTTACTGCCAACTTTACCGAAAACCAATATTTGCTTACGGTTCTTTTTGGTACGGGCGGAGCGTCCGCATCCCCCTCGCCCCCGAGCCTCCGTAATCATTCTGACTCCGTTCCCATCACGGCCACGGCGCTGCATGGTTATGAATTCGACAGGTGGGAAGACGCCAACGGCTCATTGGACAATTTCACCGAACTGAACGCCACCGTCGACATGTCTCACAGCGGCTCGGATGTTACGGTCAAAGCTCTTTTCAAACCTTTGGAGTACGCGGTTAACTTGACTGCAGGAACCGGCGGACAGGTAACCATCGATCCCACGGCAGGCCCCTGGAAACACTTCAGCGTTTACCCACTCCTTGCAACCCCCGCAACCGGTTATTCCTTTACCGGTTGGACCGGAGACATGAACTCGACGAACTCGCTGACCAAGGGAACGGCCGATGCCAACAATTCTCTTGCCATCGTCGGTCCCGTCACCCTTACGGCAAATTTCGCCTTGATCGATTTCAATGTTACGGCAACCGTTGGAACGGGGAACGGGAGCACTACGGGAAGCGGATCTTATACGATTAACGATACTCCTCAAGTGACAGCCGTAGCCAGCCCCGGATGGCATTTCACGAGTTGGTCAGGCGACACATTCGCCTTGAATTCGAATGTTAGCGTATCGTCGTCCATCAACCTTCTACTACACCCGCAAAACCTATCCGTACAGGCAAATTTCGCTCGCAACAGCTATGATGTGAATGTCACGGCAATCGGGAGCGGCTTCGTCAACAGTCAGACATCCCTCTCCCTCAATCCGGTCTTTCAGGATACCGTCGAGCTAAATGCAACCGCCTCCCTGGGTTGGGAATTCGACAGGTGGTACGGTCATTCGTTCGCCGACCCGCAAGCAAGCTTCGTTTCCTTCGCCGTCTTATCGGACATGGAACTGAATGCCAGTTTTCAACGAAGCGAGTTCGACTTGAACCTCCTCTCCTCTGCTTTCGGTCAATCCAGTGGATCAGGTTCTTACGAATTCGAATCGAACATTTCCATTTCCACCCTGCCTAATACCGGATACTTGTTTTCCCAATGGACCGGCGACATCCAATACCTCGCAGACCCGAATTCGTCCACCACCATCGTCACTATCCCCAGTAACGAAGTCAACTTGACCCCCACCTTTACCCCAAAGACTTATCATGTTTCCGTGACGACTGATTCCAATGGAACGGTATCGGGGGCAGGCAGTTACTCATTCGGGTCGACGGCAACCATTACCCCTGTCGGAAATGGGCCGAACGGCATAAGTGCTCCGGCAGGTTACGAATTTTCAAAATGGACGGTGATCAACCAACTTGGACAGGAGACAAATTCCTCGGACGACCCTCTCACTCTTCTCATCGATGGCAATTACTCGGTCTTTGCGAGTTTCGCCCCGATCCAAGTCGATTTGTATGACCTGAATATTTCCGTCTCACCGCCCGGAAGCGGATTGGTATTCGATGACCCGAGTCTCCGGACTTGGGACCCTGGAACATCGACTCTAAGTTCATCAATCACCGCAACCCCCAACTCCGGATATTCGTTTCTAGGTTGGAGCAACCCCGATGCCAAGGGCATCACGCCGAGTTTCAGGAGCCCGAGCATTACTTTTTCCACGGATGACAACGCATCCCTCATCGCTCAATTCCAGAAAAACGTTGTCGGCGTGGCAACCCGCCTTTCCGGAGACGGCACCACCCAATTCCAATCCAACGGCACCACCCTGGAAATCAACGCCACGGCAAACACCGGAAACACCTTCCAGAACTGGACAGTTGACCAAAACTTCACCTACGCCGTGAGCTTGGGCAATTCCTCGGTGAATGCAGCCTCGCAGGTCTTTTTCCTCAATGGCAAGGAAAGCCCCAACCTCACCTTGCTCAAAGGATACACCTATGTCTTTTCCTGTAACACCGGAGCCGAGGAGTTCTACCTCTCCACTCAGATCAATTCAACGGGGTTTGCCGGTATGTACACACATTCGGACCTAAATGGTTCCGGAGCAACCTCGGGTAACCTTGTTTTCACCGTTCCGAGCGATTTTGACACCAACATCACCCTGTACTACTGTTCTTCTCAAAACGCTTTCATGGGAAATGCCGTTCAAGTGATCGATTCGATACCGGACTCCACGATCATCCCGTTCCCGAATCAAACGACCATAACCCCTTCCGTTTCCCACGATCTGTCCCTCAAAGCCACCTTCAATCTCAATCAATACCTAGTCACGATTAACTCCGGAACAGGGGGAAGTTTGACCCAGGGAGCCAGTGGCACTTACTTTCATGGAAACTCGGTCAGTCTCTCGGCTACAGCCGATACCCACTATGCCTTCAGTCATTGGGAAGGCGGAACCTTTGCCTCTCCCACTTTGGCATCCACGACTGCGACCATTACCTCGGATAGCGTCATACAGGCAATTTTTGTGCCCCTGCCCTATAACCTGACCCTGACCAAGAACATTGCCGGAGCGGGAGACGTGTTCACTACAAACGGCGAATATCAATTTAATTTCAACCAGACAATCACCATACAGGCTCAGCCCAATCCAGGATATGCCTTCTTGTCGTGGAGCAATGGACTGACGAATGCAACCGAGCAAATCACCATCACCGAGGATACGACTCTTTCGGCAAACTTCGACGGAGAACCCGCATCTCTGACTCAAGTCGTTGAAACCCTCAATGTTGACGGTTCGGATTTGAATGGCATTACGGGTGGATTCGTGGTCGCATCCGCCGATCCGCCTTATAAATTTGGCGACGCCCTCGAGTTGACCGCTCATGACGAACCAGGCTACCAGTTTGACGGTTGGCTAGGCGAAAACGGGGAGCTTCTGTCCTCTTCACGAACCTTGGAGTTAAGCTTGGCCAGCAGTCAAACAATCACCGCAACATTCAAGAAACTCAGTTACGAAGTAAAAGTCTTCACGGCTCCACTCGTTGGTGGCACAATCAAGGCAGACCGGGGAACCAATTCCCAAATTCAGACCATCCACGTGCCTCATGGCGAGAAAGTCAACCTACAGGCATTGGCAAATGTTGAGTACCAGTTCGAAAAGTGGACGGGCAGTGGCCTTGAGAGCTCCAATGTTTTCAATTCACAACTCGAACTGACCGTCACTCAGGACTTGTCCGTTACCAGTAGCTTTATTCCTCTTCAACCAATCGAATTGAAAATTTTAATCGTGCCATCCGATGCGGGTTTTGCGATCGGCGCCGGGTCGTTCATCTACAACTCCAAGCATCCAATATTCGCAACGCCCGGCTTGGGCTATCTGTTTGACGGTTGGGAAGGGGTTGGGATCGAAGATTCGAAGGTCGCGACCACATCCATCCTGCTCAACGAGAACAAAACGATCAAGGCCAAGTTTATCAGTGACCCCGACTACAAGGGTGACCCAACCGCCCCGGGCTTGCACTCTCTTCATTTGACGTCATCCCCGGTCGCAGGAGGGAACACGGAGGGATCGGGCATTTTCGGAACCGGTTGGAGAAACATTTCGGCAAGCAATATACCGGGTTACGTTTTCACACATTGGGATGCGGACGGAGTGGAAAGTGCCAATTCGGCAAACACCCGTATTTTTCTGACCAAGAACATTGAAGTTACTGCTAATTTCAGGCTCGTAACCGGAGCCGATCTCATCAACGGATCGGTCCAGCTCGGCAATTCATGGTGGTATAGCGATTGGTTCGGTCCCTTTTGGCATCGGGAGGGAGACCTTTGGGCTTATCATTCGGTATTGGGATGGATGTTCATGGATCTACAAAAACCGGATTTGTCGGTTTGGTTTTGGGTTGAGTTCCTCGATGGATGGCAGTGGACAACAGCGAATATTTACCCGTTTGTGCATACGAGCAATTCCGCCACTTGGTATTGGTTCAATAAGAACTTGTCCACCGTGGAAAACAAAGTTTTCTTCAAGTACAGCGACTCCACGGGGAATGGAGCATGGGTTAGTTTCTAGATCGGAAAGAACGATTCGAGGATCTTTGAGTTTTCAGAACCTGTTTCCCCCTCCTGGCAAAACAACATAAACTTCAATCCTGAAACCCGCTCATTGGTTTTGCTGAGGTCAAGGAAGTTAAACCTGACGAAGAGGCTTTACCCAAATAACTCACGGAATACAAGCATGGTCATTGGACTTGGAGAGGAGCGTCTTCTTTCCACAAACCCTTGGAAAAGCCAAGGATTTGCCCTTCATCCGGATCACTGAATCCGAAAATCATGCCCTCAACCCGGTCTTGCCCCGATAAGCTAGCTGATAAATTTAACCTAGGCAGGATAAATCGCACGCCGTAGATTGCCCTCAGTTCATCTTCGCCCGAACTCACATTCCCAAGCTTGGCTACCTTCCATTTGCCCTTGAGGTTTTTCAAACCCTTGAATTCATAGCGGAAAGTCCCCACCTCCTCGATGACGGGGAATTGGGTCAGGATTGCCGTGCCGTCGCCTTTCAACACAATCGATGCCCCCCTGGTGGAATCACGGATGCGGTCGCTCAACCCGAACTCGATCAAGTCCAAATAGATTTCCTTCAATTCATATTCCCCAACAACCTCCTCAACAGTGGGTTCCCGAGTCAGGTATCTATGGGCAAACGGGTCTGCGGGACAGGCAACCCAAAGAAGGCAACCACAGAAAACAAAAACCCGATTCAGTCCAAAAGACTTCAATCCAATAAACCAAGCGAGCCGCCTTTTTGCCTAGGCAGAAGATGAAGAGCGGCTAGTTTCTCAAGAGGAAATCAGATAACAAGCAGTTACTTCGCGACCGGGTTGATCGCCTCGACATAAGTCAAAATCCCCGTAGGATGCTTGCGGACAACAATGATACCCTCGTCGGAACCGAGGGTTTGTCCATCTTCGGGGGCATCCGCTCCGCCAATCAAGCGCCAGCCTCCTCCCGTGATCACAACTTGTGGAGCTTCGGTGTATTTCGACCCTCTCGAATTTCCCGTACCGGTAAAGTCAAAACCCGTAATGGATCCACCCGAGACAGTTACGGTGGCAATGGCATCAGTCGCTCCAGGAGTATCATTGCCTCCGATGAAGTATGCTTTGGCAGTCGTATTGTAACCGGCACCAACCGAACCAAGAGCCCATTTTTTGTCCCCTTTGCCAGACTCGAAATTGACATCTCTCTTGACCTTGATGACAACATAACCGGATGAACTGTCAACAACCTCGTGCGTTCCATTGAGATTCGAGTAAACCATGGTCCCATTGCCTTGCGCGACATCCGAACCATTGACTTCGAGTTCGTACTGCCTGCTGTTGTCGCTATCATAGCTGTCGCTTACGCTTCTTCCCGAAATCTCACTGAAAGTTATGCTGAACCCATTCCAATCGTCTGCGCCGGCGGGCCCTCCTCCGGAGAGAGATACTTTCGTATACTCGGAGGCATTGTGATCGACTCCGGAAGTCCCACCATTCTGATCACTGCTGGCCAAGGCAGAAACTGTCCCCGAGGCAAATTCAATGTCGGCATCCCCAATGCTGTTGTCGCTACCGTGGGACCCCGCTTTGGCTGTTGCCGTGGCGACTTCGGTCACCGCATCGTTGACCCCCCCTTTGTAGTAGTATTCGTTCCAACTGCTCCCGGACAGAAAGAAGATGGTGTCCGCATTGGTCGTATTGCCATCGGATGCACTCGGTCGGAAATCGTATACTTCGGTACCCATGAAATCGGCAGGAATAATTTCGCCAAGAATCACGTCGGTACCGAAAGGATTGTTCATCAAGGCCTGTTGGGGATATTCAGGCAAATACATTTTCTGGTTCGTGGTCCCTACAGCCCCCTCTATCGTCAACTCAATCGCCCCTGACGTTCGATTGGCCACGATAAACGCCTCGTCCGGATAGAGAATTTGGTCTGTAGCACGACCGGCGGACATGTTATTCACATTGTACCATCCCGCCGTGAATGGTCCCACATCACTTCCGAGGAAGAAGTGAGGGTCATAGGTAAAGTCGCTCGCATTCCATAGGTATACAAAGTCAGAAGAACCGGCATAACCAGTGGTGAAGCCATTTGCCTCTGCCGCGGCTTTACTGTTACCCAGAATACCACCGACTGTTGTTGCAGGCACAATCTCAACCGAATAGTCCGCCTGCAATATCTTCGCCAAAGTTTCACCGGTGGGATTGGATTTCGATTTGGAAGCTAGCCTGGAAATATCAAGTGTAAGTTGATTCGCAGTGTTGTCGGTAATCAGAAAAAATCGCCCGACATCTGGGGAACCCTTTTCGGTAAGGCGAACGAAATGAGGACCGCCAACCACAGTGACGCTGGGCACGCCCAAGTAACCGCTCCCTTTGTTCGTCGGGGTGAGTCCCGTTATCTTACCTCCACTGACCGTAGCAGTGTAAGTAGACTGGTTGTCATCGGCTTCAGGATAATCGATTTCGATCAATTGATCGTTTCCGGTGCTACAGGTGTCGTTGAATCCTTCCCCTGCATAGTCAATGTTGATCGAGTTCACCGAGGTCCCGGAAAGAACGGCTGTCAAGATGGGTACCTTGACCGTACTCTTGAAGGCACCCGTGACAAAAGGATTGAAAACGTTGCCATCGCCATCGGTGGAATTCTCGAAGGTGATGGTATTGCTCCCAACGCTTTGGATAAAACCGGAGAAGACAGGTTCACCGGAAACACCGGCACTGACCACCTTGTATATTGGACTGTTCGTAGAGGCAGTGTAAGTAACACCGCTTTCCGTGAAAGAATCGGGAATGTTGATGGTGACCGCACCGGAATAACCCGCAATTTGGTCCCCGAAAACAGTTGGGTGCAGGCAAAAAACAAATGCCAAAATTACGATAAGGAAAGAAGTCGTGTTCTTCATGATAAGATCTTGATTACTGGTGGGCTTTAAAGGTATTAGCACCTGTTCAACAAATCATACATGAAATTTGTAAGTTTTTTCAAAATAATTCTTTAATTTCTCTCTTTTTTTTGCAAAAAAGCCCGGAAATACCTCATTGGACACCTTTTGGGGGATATAGTCCACTAGGTACTCTCGAAGCGCAAAAGGAGGGGCAAACCAAGGCACAGGCAAATGGCATTGGGCCCCCACCATCCGAAAGTCAAAAGTACGGGCGGGGATGCCGAATTTGCAAAAAGATTTCCAAGCCCATAGTAGGAAACGGCAGCGAAAATACCCAACGCCATGTTGCTCACGGATTCCTTTCTTCCTTTCGTCACGGCAAGAGGAAGCAAGATAAATGAAAGGAAAAGGGGCGATAGTCCGAGGGCGAAATTCTTGTTAAGCAAAGCCATTGCTTCAATTTTCTGCCCTTTGTCTTCGGTTTCCCGTGAAAATGCCCAAAGTTGCCTAAAGCCCATTCTTTTGTAACTTCGAGTTTGCTCCCCGGCATCCAGATCCAAAACCAAGGGTTGATTCCACCGCTCGAAGGAGACAAACAAATCGGATGACTTCCCTTCCCTTGCGGAATCACCGGATTCAACATCTATATCCCTGAGTTCCAGTAAGATTCGAGCCTTTTTATCAGATTTCTCGACGATTCCACGCTTAGCATGAACGATCGAGAGCAAATCGCCTGCTTCTCCGAAAAGCAGGATGCGGAGATTCCCCCATTCCTTGTCTCGAACCTCCCCCACCGAAATTGAAACTTTGGAAAGACCTGCCCCTCCAAGAGCTTGAAGGCTCGCTCCCGACTCCTCGTTCAAATCGTCTCCGATGGAAAATTCAATTTCCCCTTCCTTTTCCAGAACCGCATTGAGGTTTGTCCACAAAACTTCTTCCATCTTTTGGTCAAAGTGGGATCGGTTCACCGGTGCCCATTGCAAGTTTGCGTAAAGACTAAGAGTGCTCAACAAAATCGACAGGCTGAAAACAGGTTTCCCCCAATCCCAAATCCCCAAGCCCAAAGAGCGCAAGGCAAGGATTTCCTGGTCCGAAGACCATCGCCCGAAGCAAAGAAGCACTGCCAGAGCAAAACCGAAAGGAATGCCATAGGTCATCGAGTAAGGCACAAGAAACCCGATCAACTCGAAAAAAAGGCCAGGGGACAGGGACAGTGCTTGGAAAAGAGATTCGTGTGAACGAACGGCGTTCCCATAAAGAAGGACTCCGGTCAATACAATGGTCGCAACCAGAGTGGTTGTCAAAAGTTCGAGAAAAACAAACCGGCGAATGATGATCGGTGAATTCACTAATTTGAAGGATCGGCAAAAGTCAATTCTTGCAAGTCGCTTGGAAGATCGACTCCAATGGTCGCTTTGCCCACTATCGAGACACCTATCCGGCAGCCATTCTCCAGAGCCCTTAATTGCTCAAGTCGCTCGATCTTCTCAAGGGTCCCCTGATTCCATGTTGAGAAAGAATCAAGTAAAGAGGACTCATATCCATACATACCGAGGTGCTTCAAACCAAAGGTTTTTCCATCGCCCCATCTTTCTTCGGGACGATCTCTTTGATGGGGAATCGGGGCCCTCGAAAAATAAATCGCATAGCCCTCCGCATCCAGGACAACCTTGACTTGATTGGGATCAATAAAATCCTCCTCACTCTCAAAAGGTGCAACCAGGGTGGACATCGATGCGCCTTCTTTGCTCAAGGCATCGCCAAGAGCAAGTATGTGACCGCGTTCGACCATGGGTTCATCAGCCTGAACGTTAAGAATGCTTTCTCGACGGAGACTTTGGTTTGCTTGAGCAATACGATCGGTACCGGACGATAGTGCGGGGTCAGTCAGGAGAACCGAGAACCCCTCTTGTTGCAGAGGTTGAGCAAGCTCGTCCCCGTCAACGGCAAAAAAAACTTCATATTCGGGAACTTCCTTCCGTAACCGTTCGGCGGTTCTCAAAATGAGAGGCTTGCCCCCGGCATCTGCCAAAAGCTTGCGGGGAAAGCGGACCGATGCCAATCGGGCGGGGACGATTATAGTCGGCAAAGGTGATGAGTTCATGACGAAACCTCGATCTTGCGAACGTTTCTTGTGTTGTAGCAAGCAAATCCGCACGGTAGGATGGCAAATTATCCATTTTACAAATGATCAAAGACGCACAAGCAACAACCGCCCCCCCTTTCGATCGATTTTCCCTACCCGACGAATCGGGCAGATTCGGTCCGTATGGCGGATCCTTTGTCCCTGAAACACTCTCCCACCCTCTGAGAGAATTAAACGACGCATACCTTGAAGCAAAGAAAGACCCGGAGTTTCAGAGTGAACTTGATCAATTGCTCCGCTGCTTTGCCGGCAGACCAACCGAGCTTTATTTTGCAGAAAGGCTTAGCAATCGCCTGGGCGGAGCGAAAATTTACCTCAAGCGGGAAGACTTGCTGCATACGGGCGCCCACAAGATCAACAATGCCCTCGGGCAAGCCTTGCTTGCCAAGAGAATGGGCAAGAAGCGAATCATTGCCGAGACCGGAGCAGGTCAACATGGGATCGCAACCGCTTCGGTATGTGCACGTTTCGGTTTCGACTGCGTAATTTACATGGGTGCGGAAGATATGCGAAGGCAAGCTTTGAACGTTTTCCGCATGCGCTTGAGCGGGGCTGAGGTTCGAGGTGTCGAGGCGGGCAGCAAGACATTAAAGGAGGCAATCAACGAGGCCATGCGTGATTGGGTAACGAATGTGAGGAACACCCATTATATTCTTGGTTCGGCCTTGGGCGCTCATCCCTACCCCGGTATGGTGCGGGACTTCCATCGCGTCATCGGAGAGGAAACAAAAAGACAATTCATCAAAATGGAAGGTAGGCTGCCCGATGAAATGATTGCGTGCGTTGGTGGAGGCAGCAATGCAATCGGTTTTTTCTTCGATTTCCTGGAAGAGGAAGAAGTTCGCCTGGTTGGGGTGGAAGCGGGAGGACGATCTCTGGACGAAGGCGAGCACGCGGCCCGGTTCGAAGGAGGAAAGTTGGGCATTCTTCAGGGATGCAAAACTTGGATTTTGCAAAACTCGGACGGGCAGATCAATCCCACCCACTCGGTCTCGGCGGGACTGGATTACGCGGCAATCGGTCCGGAGCACGCGTTCTACAAGGACAGGGGGCGGATCGACTATGCTCATATCGGAGATGCGGAGGCACTGGATGCCTTTGGCATACTTTCCTCGGAAGAGGGCATTCTCCCTGCCTTGGAAACATCACACGGCTTGGCTCACGGGTTCAAACGGGCTCAGGAATTGTCCAAAGACAAGATCATCTGCATAAACCTTAGCGGTCGAGGGGACAAGGATGCGATGGAAGTGGCCCGCTTGATGGAAGTCTCCAGATTCCCAAACGAGAAAGTCTCATGAACAGCATGACTGGCTTTGGGCGGGCAACCCTCAGTCTGCCCGATCATCTGGTCCTACTTGAGGTTTTTTCCGTTAACAAAAAGGGGCTTGAGATTGTTTTTTCCGCACCAAAGGAATGGCAGGCCTTCGAACGGCAGGCAAATTCCTTTCTCAAAAAGTCGCTGGAAAGAGGTAGGATCAGGGTCTCCATCTCCGTTGAGCAAACCAAAGTCGACGAGAAGGTTCAGGGCTTGTTTGACAAGGATGTCATTGAGGAAGATTTGAACGAGTTGAAAAGCTTCATCGAGGAGAAAGGTTTTGTCTGTGAAATTACTCCGGAACTGATTCTTCAACTTGCTCAAGCAAGAAATCGAGACAGTGGTCTCCCAAAACTCGAGGATATACTTTCCGGACTCGAGAAAACTTTGAGCCAGGCAACCATGGAAATGATAGCCATGCGCAAAGAGGAAGGAAGCAGCATTTTCGATGACCTCAAAGAAAGAACACACCGACTCGAAGAAATGACCGACCGGATGGAGGAAGGAAGCAAGGAAATGGCTAACGAATGGAAGTCCAAGCTCTTGGAACGATTGAGCAAAGCCGATCTCTCGCTGAACTCCGATGATGATCGGGTTCTGAAGGAAGTCGCCCTATTCGCTGAGAAATGCGACGTGTCGGAAGAGATTTCGAGATTAAGGAGTCACTTGGGGCAAATTCGAGAAACAGTGAGTCAAGAAGGCTCGGTTGGCAGAAAACTTGAATTTCTGCTGCAAGAGGTGAGCAGAGAACTCAATACCTTTTGCTCAAAATCAACACGGACTCAATGCACCTCGATTGGGTTGGATGCTCGGGCGGAGGTGGAAAAAATGCGCGAACAGTCAATGAACGTAGAGTAAGTCAACCCGTCGTTGACTTATTTTCTTTCCTCGCGGGTTTCTCCTTTCGGGTTTGAGAAAAACTCAGGAACAAGTAAGTGAAAGCCCCAAGAAAAATCCCCGAGTCCGCAATGTTGAAGATCGGGTAATCGTAATTTACGATCGGGAAGTACACGTCGATAAAATCGACTACTTCTGCTGGTTCTCGAAAAATTCGATCTGCCAGATTCCCAACAATGCCACCGCAGATGAGCCCAAATATGATTTGGATAGGTGGCTTTTCCAATTCAAGGTTTTTGCGGAAAAAGTAAATGGACGCCAAGGCAACGACTGCGAGGAGGGTCAGCACCCCGGGATAATCGGAGAACATGCTCCAAGCCGCCCCAGGATTCGTTACATAGGTAAATTCCAAAAAGCAAGGATCGCCTTCGATCAAGTCCAGCACCACTATCGAGTTTCGTTTCAATTCGACTGAGTTTTCAACCACCCAAGCCTTGGTTGCCTGATCAAGTAACAGTACGCCGGCAAAAAGAAGCCAAAACCTCAGGTAATTCACTTTGACGGTTGATCCGAAGCTATTCTAGCTCAGTCTTCCTGCCCCATTGTGGAATCGGAAATGGTGGCAAATGTCCCTGAAACGGGATCCCCTTCCCGACGCTTCCTTTTTTCAAACAAGTTCTGCCCTTCAAGAGAAAAACGCGTGAAGGGAACTACTTTCAGACGCGTTTTCTTTATGGGCTTGCCTGTCTCTTGACAGATTCCGAAAGTGCCATCAAAAACCCGGTCTATCGCGTCCTCTATTTCCTCGAGCGCTTCTTGCTCACTTGCCACCATGGAGAGGGCTACGTCACGGTTAAAGGTCTCGGTCCCGGCGTCTGCCGAATTAAGGGAAAGCTCTCCGGACGACTCCCTCGCCGAGGCGCCCAGGGTTTCGCTGGATCTTTCCCCCAATGCCCCCTTGAGCGAGGCTCGCAGGTTCATTAGATCGGTATAATATGAAACCAACTCCTTGGGCACTTTCTTTTCGTCTCGAATAGGACGTGGTGAAACGGCAGAAACACTCAACCCCAAAATATCGTCGATAGATGCGGTTTGAATTTTTTTGACTTTGGAAGCCTTGACTTTGGAGGTTCTCGAAGGCTTGCCGGTGCGATCCTTTTCATCCGCTGGCACAGCGTCTTTGGGGTCGGATTGTTCCTCGTCCTTACTTCGGGTCGATAGGATCGAACGAACATCGCTCAAGCTAAAGCCTCTCTCGTCCTCCTTCCCCTTGTCTTCCGAAGACACCGGTTTGGTCTGGCTTGCAATCTCCCGCACCTTTCTCTCGCCCTCTTCCGATGACTTTGACTGGCGGCGAGGCTGGCGTTTTTGAGCGGGTTTCCCCACTTTCGCAGATTTGGACCCAACAGGCTTAGCCTTGGTTCTCGAAGGTTTCGCAGGGCTTGCTTTTGTGGGCGAGCCCTTGCCTTTGGCTGCGTTAGCCTTCGTCTTTGGCGTGGGAATTGATTTCTCCTTGGCGACCGATGCAGGCTTCTTCTTGGCGGTCGTTGCGGGCTTCTTCTTGGCGACCGTTGCTTTTTTTGCCTTTGATTGGGTTGATGGTGTCTTTTTCTTCGTCATGATCAGGGTGTGCAGAGAATATTTTTTTAACCGAGCTTGGCAAGAACTTCAGCACAACGGGGTGAAACTTTTCCCCATCGCTCGACTTCAACCAATTCAGGTACCCAGCGCCAACTCCGCGGGCATCTGACTCCCGGGGCATGACGAGCCGAAACTTGTATTTCGGAAAGGTCAAGGTCGGCATCTTCGGCAAGAATTACCGATGACACGATGAAAACTTCAGCCAATTCATTTTCTCGGCGCTTGAAAATTGGCCATAAGGGATTGTCCGCAGACAAGGTGATCCCCACTTGGGCATCCAAAGATTGTCCGATTTCCTTTTTGGCCCTCAATCCCTCCAACGCCTCATTTACATTGGAATCCTTGAACTCTAGTAGTGCGTTGATATCGGAAACGAGATCCTTGTTCTCCTCCAGGTCATGGGGTTGAGGCCATTCCTGGAGAACAAGTGCGTCTTCGCATAATTCCACTCCGGAATGGCGGAAAGACCATGCTTCGTCCGCGGTAAAGGGAGTGAGAGGACCAATCACCCGAATCAATGCATCAAAGATCAGATGAATAGCCGTTTGCGTTGATCGGCGAGCAGGGGCATCGGGATGCAAAGTGTACAAACGGTCCTTGATGATGTCGTGATAGGTGGACGACAAGGGACCGGAGCAAAACCGGTTTATGACCTGGACCGCTCGATGAAGTTCGAATCGCTCCAAGGCGTCCGAAACTTCCTCAACCATAATATTCGTTTGAGACAAGGCCCAAAGGTCAATGGCACTCATGGAGGTCACTTCAACCGTATCTTTTTCAACTGAGAAATCAGAAAGAGTGCCAAGTTGAAACCTGATCGTATTCCGCAAAGTTCGGTAGGCTCGGACGACTTGCCCAAGGATTTCATCGGAAAGCGGAATGTCTCTGCGGAAATCTTCCGAGCACACCCACAAACGCAAAACATCAGCCCCATACTTGGTGACATAAGAATCTGCGGTTTGAGGTTTCCCATCGCTTTTGGAAATTTTTCGCCCATTGCCATCCACGACAAACCCATGTGTCAAAATATGGCGGTAAGGCGCCTTTTGGTAGGCAACCATACTTGTCCACAAAGAACTTTGGAACCAACCTCTGTGCTGATCGCTCCCCTCGAGATAAAGATCGGCCGGCCACTCCAATTCGTCTTGGTCTTTGAGAACGGCACGATGACTGCAACCCGAATCAATCCAGACGTCCAGAGTGTCCATGCCTTTCACAAGCTTTTTGCCCTTCCATTCCTCGGGCAAATCAAATCCATCGATAAGCTCGTCCTCACTTAGATCAAACCAAACATCGGTATTGGCTTGCTCTACTTTTTCAGCAATCAATTCGATCAAGGATGCATCCAGCAATGGTTCTCCCTCTTCGTCGTAAAAAACCGGAAGGGGAACCCCCCAAGAACGCTGACGAGAGATACACCAATCCGGCCGAGCCTCCAAAAATCCTTTTATTCTGTTCTTGCCCCAATCGGGGGTGAACCGAACGTCTTCAACCTCTTCAAGGGATTTTCTCCGCAAATCCTCATGATCCAAAGAAACGAACCACTGGTCCATGGCCCTAAAGACAACGGGAGTCTTGCTACGCCAACAATGCGGATATTGGTGATTGTGATCCGTCAATGCCAATAAATCTCCCGAGTCCTTCAATATTTGGAGAACCGCTTCGTTTGCGGCGCAACCGCTCGCTTTTTCCAAAACCGATATCCCAACCAACCCCTCGGGGATTTGCCCATCGTCAACATAGCAACCGTTGTCATCGAGAGGACAGTATGTTTCCAAGCCATTTGCCTTTCCGGTAAGGTAATCATCCAACCCATGACCGGGTGCCGTGTGCACGCAACCCGTGCCCGACTCCATCGTCACATATTCGGCAGCCAAAACAGGACTGTCTCGCTCGACAAAAGGATGACGGGCAACCCAACCTACCATTTCCTCGCCCAGTAAGGATTCTCCCTTTGTAATTCCTTCCATCGAACACTCCGAGCAAACCGCTTCAGCCAAACTTTCCGCGACCCAATAATTATTCTCCCCCACCTTTAACTCAATGTACTTTTCACGGGGATGAACTGCGATGGCAAGATTGGCAGGAAGAGTCCACGGTGTGGTCGTCCAAATCACGATGAACGAATTTGGCGATTTGCCCGACAGTGGAAAGCGCACAAAAATAGAGGGGCTTATATGATCCTGATATTCAATTTCTGCTTCCGCCAAGGCAGTTCGACAGGGAATCGACCAATAAACGGGCTTCTTGCTTCTGTAAACAAGCCCTTGCTCGACGAAGGAAGCGAAGGTCTTCAGAATCTCCGCCTCGTAACGACCATTCATGGTACGGTATTCGCTTGCCCAATCGGCAAGAACCCCAAGTCGTTGGAATTGCGTGCGTTGGGTCTCGATATAAGAATTGGAAAAATCTTTGCATGCCTTGCGCAAAACCAAACTGTCAAAATCCTTCTTCTCCTTTCGCAAGGCTTTCGTAACCTTGTGCTCGATAGGCAAACCGTGACAATCCCAGCCCGGAACATAAGGCGTTCTGAATCCACAGGCAGATTTGAAGCGAAGAATCGTATCCTTCAGAATTTTATTCAATGCCGTTCCCATGTGAACGTCTCCGTTGGTAAAGGGCGGACCATCATGCAACACGAACGATTTACCGCTTTTGTTCTTTTCCTGCATACGGGCATATACTTTGCCATCCTTCCAATGCTCAATTCGCAAAGGCTCTCTCTCAACTGCATTCGCCCGCATCGGAAAATCCGTTTGAGGAAGATTAAGAGTGTCCTTGAGCTTTTCTGCTTGGTTCATCTGAGACTTTGGAATTGAAGGCTGAAAGCGTAGCGAAGATGTTGGAATATCAGGGCAAGTCAAGGGCTGAAAAATGAAGTTTCGATTCTCCTTGCCTTAAGTATACTTAAATTCAGTCTCTTCGCCTTTCGGAAAGATGAACGAAATTCTTCACAATTTAACTCAACAAGCAGGCCTCGAAAAGGGGTTTGCATATTGGATGGTTTTGGTAATCGCCATCGTTGCCGGCTTGTACTTACTCACCAAAGGCGGGGATTGGTTGAGCGATCATAGTTCCCTTTTGGCAAAAGCATTGGGTGTGCCCAGTGTGGTCGTTGGTTTGACCATTGTATCTATCGCAACTTCGGCTCCCGAGTTGTTTACCTCGATTGCGGCCATTCGGAGCAATGCACAGGGATTGATCCTTGGAAACATCATTGGATCCAATATTGCCAATATCGGCCTTATTCTTGGGCTTGCCCTCATGGTTAAAAACGTCGACACAAGAGACACGATTTCGAAAAGTCAAATGACTAGCCTCCTTCTGCTCACCCTAGTCTTTTGCGGTTTTTTATTTTTCAACCGTTCGAACCTATCTTTTTGGCCTGGGATTCTTTTGCTTGGGTTTATTTCCGTCTATCTCTTTGGTACGACCGCAAAAGCCCTTGGCAAAAGAAAAAAAGAAAGGAAGGCAAAGACCGATAAAGAAAGTCTTGATACTCCTCCAGCGAAACCTTTTTTGCT
>Ga0315322_10000042_pt1 | contig 70512 bp, 60 predicted proteins | sample M110021515metaG_FD_203461 | JGI IMG/M metagenome (GOLD analysis project Ga0315322, IMG submission 203461) | Ammonia-oxidizing marine archaeal communities from Monterey Bay, California, United States - M1 100m 21515 | ecosystem: Environmental > Aquatic > Marine > Intertidal zone | place: USA... | reverse complement strand
AAAGGTGAAGGCCCTAATCCGTTATGGATCAGGGCCTTCAATGGCTCCGGCGCTTGGGTTCGAACCAAGGACCTAGTGGTTAACAGCCACCCGCTCTACCGCTGAGCTACGCCGGATGCTCCTTTCGGTGCGCGCGGAATTTGTCCGGAGAAGAGATTATCATCAAGAATTATTTGAACAATCTCTGACTTTCCCGCCTCCCTATATCCCCCCCCTTTGAATGACTGTAATTCAAGGAATCCCGCCTCGACATCGGGAGATCGCTACCTAATCTCGCGCGCCCGCGGGGGACCCGCGATATTCCCATGGCCAAAGGTGCATTTCAAACCCTCCCCGGCTTTCGAGACTTCCGTCCCGAAGACTGTGCGGTGCGGAATTACCTCTTCAGGACCTTTCGTGAAGTGGCAAGGCGCTATGGCTTTTCGGAGTATGAAACGCCCATCGTGGAAGCCACCGAACTCTACATGAAGAAGACTGGAGGAGAACTTGGCACGCAGCTTTTTCGGTTCGATGATCAAGGCGGTCGCGACGTCACGCTTCGCCCAGAAGTCACCGCATCTCTTGGTCGGGTTCTTATCGAAAGCCAGCGCGCCTACCAAAAGCCGATGCGCTGGTTTGAGATCGGACAATGTTTCCGCTATGAGGCCCCCCAGGCGGGACGCACTCGGGAGTTTTACCAATTTAATGCCGATCTGATCGGCGAAGCTGAGCCAACTGCCGATGCCGAATTGATCGCCCTTACCATCGAGCTGATGCGCGAATTTGGATTCAAGAAAGGTGACTTTGTGATCCGCCTCTCCGACCGACGCTACTGGCAAAATTTCGCAAGCTCGAAAGGCCTGAACAATGAGCAGGCGGAGGCGCTCCTTAGCATTGTTGATAAGTTAGAGCGCGACAAGGACGGGGCATGTGGCCCAAAGCTAGAAAAATTGGGACTTTCACTTGAGGAGGTCAAAGAAGCAATCAATTCACCCTCCGATCTCAGCCAAGATCTCAATGTGGTGCTAGATAATCTCGAAGCTCGAGGAATGCGGGACGATGTAGAGGTGGACCTCTCTATCGTGCGTGGGTTGGCCTACTATACCGGGGTCGTTTTCGAAATCTTTGATGCTAAGAAGAAGAAGCGCGCGGTTGCCGGTGGCGGTCGTTACGACACACTCGTGTCCGCGCTTTCCGACGGCAAGGTGGATCTCCCTGCAGTCGGTTTCGCCATCGGCGATGTCGTGATTCGTAATTTGATCGAAGACACACCAAGTGCACTAGAGAAAATGCAGGCCGCGCTTGATTCTGAAACCGCTTGCGATGTTTTCATCGTGGTTGCCGATCCAGATCAACAAGGGCAGGCCCTCGCTCTAGCGACCAAGCTTCGCTCCAAAGGAATCGCCGTTTCCTATTCGCTGACCGCAGCCAAGTTCAACAAACAATTCAAGGCTGCTCAACAATCCAAAGCACCTCTAGCACTCGTCATCGGAAACGAGTTCCCTGAAATCTCGCTCAAAGTCCTGGCCACCCGCGAGGAGATCAAAGTGAGCGGTGACGATTCGATCGTCGAAACTATCTTCCAATATCTGAATCAATGAGAACACACCACTGCAACGAAATCCGTCCCGGACACATCGGAGAAACCGTCACCCTCATTGGGTGGGTGAATACCGTGCGAGATCAAGGTGGCGTGATCTTCATCGACCTTCGAGATCGCGAAGGAATTACCCAGTGCGTCTTTCGCTCCGAGGTTTCGTCCGAAGCTGCTGAGCTTTCCCACAAACTCCGTTCAGAGGATGTCGTGCAAGTCACTGGAAAAGTTGAAGAACGACTGAGGACCGATGAGGTCGACACCAAAAACGACAAACTCGAAACCGGCGAAGTCGAAGTGGCGGCGGCCCAATTGACAATCGTAAATAAGGCCGAGGTGCTACCCTTCCAGCTCGACAAAGAGCTTTCGAACGAAGATCTTCGCCTCAAGCATCGCTACCTCGACCTCCGTCGTCCTCGCTTGACCAGTAATCTTCGTCAGCGTCACATTATCACCAAGGCAGCTCGTGATTACCTTTCAGACGATGGCTTCATCGAAGTTGAAACACCGATTCTCTCTAAGGCGACACCCGAAGGAGCACGAGATTTTCTTGTGCCAAGCCGCATTAACCCCGGAAAGTTTTACGCGCTGCCGCAAGCTCCCCAGCAATACAAGCAGATGCTCATGGTGGCCGGTGTCGAAAAATATTTTCAGGTTGCCCGTTGCTTCCGGGATGAAGACCTTCGCGCAGATCGTCAACCTGAGTTTTCGCAGGTCGATATCGAGGCCTCATTTGTGAACCAAGACGATATCATCGGGCTGATTGAGGGAATGCTTTCCTCGATGTTCGAACAAGCACGTGGCGTCGAAGTGCCCACTCCATTCGAACGCTTGACCTGGCACGATGCGATGGATCGCTATGGTTCAGACAAGCCCGAGCGACGTATCGGCATGGAGATGGTTGACCTGACAGAAGAACTCAAAGACTGCGAGTTTCGGGTATTCTCAGGAACCGTTGCAAACGGCGGCGTGGTAAAAGCAATCAACGCAAAAGGCTTCGCGAACATTTCGGTAGGCCAAGTTGACAAGCTGACCAAGCTCGCTCAGGAAGCAGGAGCAAAGGGACTTGCTTACATTCAGGCACGTGACACCGATCGTTCGACCTGGCGTTCACCCTTCGTAAAGCGCATGACCGACGAGGAAGTCGAAGCTCTCCGCGCCAAGCTTAATATCGAGCCGGGCGATTTGATTCTTTTCGCCGCCGATAAGTGGGAACCCGCTTGTGATGTCCTGGGTAGAATCCGGCTCGAAGTTGCCCAGTATCAAAACCTTCTCGATGGTAATACCGCACTCGATTTCCTCTGGGTCACCGAATTTCCTCTCCTCGCTTTCGATGAAGAAGAAGGTCGCTACGTTGCTGTTCACCATCCCTTCACCCGCCCTCTCAAGGAGGATGAAGAGAAACTTCGCAACGGAGAACTCGATGGTCTGCGAGCGCAAGCCTATGATGTCGTTCTTAATGGTTACGAACTCGGTGGTGGCTCGATCCGGATTCACGAATCAGATCTCCAAAGCTCGATGTTCAAAGCTCTGGGTATCACCGAAGAAGAGGCGAATACGGAATTCGCGCACATTCTTGAGGCCTTTAAGTTCGGTGCTCCCCCACACGGAGGAATCGCCTTAGGGCTCGACCGGGTGGTTATGCTCGCTTGCAAAGAAGACTCGATTCGGGAGGTCATTGCCTTCCCTAAGAACAATAAAGGAGCTGAAATCATGACCTCCAGCCCGGGCACCGCAACACCGGTCGCCCTCCGCGACCTTCGCATCAAATCGACTTATGTCGAAAAGCCCAAGGAAGAGTAAAGTTTGACCTCCTTCAGGCAATCCCGCACATTCCGATCATGAAATTATTGGCAGGTCTTGGCGGGATTTTTTATGCCTGCGGTTCGATGGTATTTGCCGAGATCGATACTGAGATTCCACTGGGAATCGAGGCCGTAACCGGCTTGCGAACTGATTACGTTCACCGCGGTTTCCAACTCGCGGAGTCCGCACTGGACTTTCAATTGGAGACTGAAATTACGCTCTCGAATGATAATTCACTCTCCCTTGGGTTTTCACACCTCTCCGAGAGTGATGGAGATTTTAACGAAACATCGAGCTATCTCGAACTCGGTCATTCCTTCACTCAAAACCTTACCGGAGGAGCATCCTTCACTTATCGCGACCGAGGCGGGAGCATCCTCCAAGGCGGCTTCGATTTGGGACTCTTCACATCCTATAGCATTAATGAAATTTGGCGTTGGCGAAACGAATTAAACTTCGATCTAGGGATCGACGGGATCTACCTCAACAGCGAATTAGAATGGAGCAAAGCCATTTCCGATAAGTCATTCGTCACTATAAAGGGCGGACTCAGCTGGGTCTCCGACTACCTGGAACGAGACGGACTGAATGATTTTCACACTAGAGTGACTTACACCTACGCTCTCTCCGACCAAATTTCCTTCACTCCTTTTATCGGATCAAGCATCCAGATCGACGACCAAGATGCTGACGATATTTTATACGGAGGACTTTGGTTCGAAGTTATTTTTTAGGGTTCGAACCCCGCGGTTTTGTTTCCACCCGCTTCTCGAAATGCTTTTTCAATTCGCTAGCCGAAAGCTTTCCGTTTGTATCCTCATCAATTTTTTCAAAACGTCTACGACGCTCTTTCTCAGGAATAAGGTCATTCCCGGGCGAGTTTTGGAACTCTTTCCTGCTTAAGTTGCCATCCTGATCGAGATCCAATTTTTCAAAATGCATTTTGGGGAGCCTCCTTTCACCAAGAGGTCGTTTCCGACTTCCGCTTGATCCGTGATCTTTCCGATCCAAAAAGCCATCTGAGTTCCGATCCATTCGATCAAACATCTTCTTCAATCTTTCTGGATCAGCCTGCGAAGAAGGGGGGGTTGCCATAAACTCTTCACGACTGATCCGACCATTTTTGTCCTTATCTGCTCTCGTCAAGTAACGCTTAGGCCAGTCACCTGATGCCCCCTTGATTTCCCAACCCGTAATAAAACCATCATTGTTTTTATCCAGCCGGTCAAAAATCTTAGTGCACGCTTCTTCGGGAAGCTGGGAGGCACGCTTCCCTTTGGCGAATTCCTCACGGGAAACCTTGGCGTCGGAGTCTAAATCAAGTTGTTTGAAAAACTCAGCAGCGCGGGCCTGCTCTGGTCGATTTTTTTTCTGCTTGGGCCCGCCTTCGCCCTTTTTTTCCGCGATTGCGGGAGAAAACAAGGAAATCAGGAGGATTATAGAGGTTTGGATCTTCACAAGACGTATTCAATAAAGGTAAACCACGAAAACTGGTCAAAGTTGCAGAAAAATCCGCGCTTTTACGTGGACCTCATTCATTACGAATCTAGAGTTTATTTCATGGCAATTCTCCCGTCTCTACGTGCGTCCCGCCCTACCCTTTCCTTCGAATTTTTCCCTCCTAAAAATGACCGCGGATCCGAAGATCTGTTGAAGACAGTCAACGAGTTGGGGAAACTGGATCCCGCTTTTGTCAGCGTGACATACGGAGCAGGTGGAACCACCCGAGAAAGAACTCGAGAAGTCGTACAACGAATCATCCAAGATACGAGTGTCCCAACGATTCCCCACCTTACCTGTATTGGGCACACCAAGAGTGAAATGTCAGAAATTCTCAGTCAATATAGCGCGGATCAAGTCGGGACCATCCTGGCACTTCGGGGTGACCCACCCCGTGACCAACCCGATTATGACCGGGGGACCGATGATTTCAAATTTGCCGGGGATTTGGTCGCTTTTATCAAAGACCATTCCGATGAATTTGAAATCGGAGTGGCTGGTTTTCCGGAAGGCCACCCGGGAACGCAAAACCGACTCACCGAAATGGATTATTTTAAATCCAAGGTGGATCAAGGTGCCGACTACATCTGCACCCAGCTCTTTTTTGACAACCACGATTTCTTTGACTACCGCGAGAGATGTAACTTGGCGGGAATCGATCTTCCCATAGTAGCCGGAATTATGCCCATCACGACCATTTCGAGTATGAAGCGAATGGCTGACTTAGCAGCCGGCAGTCGTTTCCCCGCAAAACTCTTAAAGCGGCTTTCGGATGCAGGAGGTGATGCGGCCGCCATCAGGCAAGCCGGTATTGACCATGCCATTGAGCAATGTCAGGGGCTTATCCAACAAAACGTTTCAGGACTGCATCTATACACACTGAACAAAAGTAGCGCGACTCGTGAAATCGCAGCTGCCCTGACTTTCTAATTCTCTTCGGCTGTCCCCCGCAGCCGGGCCTGTTTCAGCAAGAGAACCTTGGCCTTATCGCTGATGTTCATAAAGTTAGCATCACGAAGTTCAACGGGAATCCACCGCCAACCCTGATCATCCTTGGGGTAGATTTTAAGTAAGGCTTTACTGCTATCAAAGCTGGTAGCTGGAACCGCAAGTATAAGGTCACCCGTAATTCGATGGATTTCCATCTCTTGCCTCATTCTAAGAGCCTCCAGTTCCGCAACACCCAACTGAGCTTCGGCCACCTCGAGCTTTCCGTCCTTTACCGATCGCTCAATATCAACACCGAAACCAAGTTCATCATCACGCGAGTCAATTCTCATCCGGTCATTCTCAAGTTCTTGAGCTGCCGAAGAATCGGTGGAATCAAGCGAAAAATTATTAGTTAGCTTGATTCCAAGAGTATCTGCGGCTTCTGCCTGAGTTGGTAAACGAGTCTTAAATCCACCCAGTAACCGGGCCTGATCGCCAGCAGTTAAATCAATTCCGCTAACCTCCATTCCTCCACCCCCAGTGGAAAATGAAAAGGCACCCTGATTAAAATCAATCCGCAAATAGGTGCGTTCATTGTCTAAAATCGATAAGGCCCGAAGAAGTGACCAACGTTCCCGGATCGTGACTCTGTCATTTTCATTCAACTCAACCTGCCCTGAAAGCTCGACCCGTCGGTTACTTGACCCCCCAATCGCCAAATCACCAGAAATCCGACCCTCTATATATTCGCGTGTATTTACACCTTTGATGTTAATTAGCTTTTCGATCGGAAGCGAGGTGAAGACACCCATCAAATCAAAGGTCGGCATATTGATAGGCCCAGAAACCCCACCTTTTAGGTTCGCACTTCCACCATCTACCCCCAACTTCAAGGAGTCTACCTTGATACCGCTCCCATCAATCCTCAAGTCGGCCGACTCAATCTCCAAGGGACCTAACCAATTCTGCTGGAAAGACCCACCGGACAACTTCACTTCCCAGGTGCCCTCCTGCAAGACGGCCCGAAAATTCGAGTTGCGCACCGCCCCAAAAGTCAACTTGGAGTAGCCCCAACTGAAAGAGCAATCATTAATCTCAATTTGGGAGACCCCTTCGCCTTTAAGGCTCTCTATTATCGAAGAAACCCCAAGTCTCATCTCGTCTTCGCTCCCACCTGCCCTGAGCTTCAGATCCGCTTTTTTCATGCTGATCGCAGAAGGACGCCAAGAGTCGATCACTCCAGTCAAAAAAGAAAACATTCCGCTAAGCTTCTCGAACTTAGCTTCATAGAAAAAACTTTCGTCCCCTCCCTCTAACTCTAAGAACTGAAAATCACCCTTCCCGACATTCCGAGAAAAACCAGTAACTTCGACCTCACTAGCCCCCAGTGCATCCGCAACTTGCCCCGCTACTTTCTCTTCATATCCAGAACTTTTAAAATGCCGCGTTAGGACGAAAAACCCGCAAATCCCGATAACAATCAGTGAAAGAACTAATTTGGTAATAAGACCACTTAAATGCCTCCCTAGTGAAACCGTCCCAACCGTTCGAGCATACCGGAACTGAAACAAAACACCTTGGCGGCCAATCCAATCGGAGACCTTGCTTTGATATTCATTGAGGCGCTGCTGATCGACAGGATTCTCCACTGAAGAAAGCTACATCCAGATACTGTAACTTGCCACTTCAAATAATCACTCACTGACGTGGTATTTCCCTCGCAGAATTCATCTTTAAACGGTATTTACCACCCCCGTGGAATCGACAGATTACAAGGTCAGTCTGGAAATCTTTGAGGGCCCTCTTGATCTCCTTCTTTATCTCATCAAAAAAGATGAGGTCGACATCTACGATATCTCGCTCGAGCGAGTCACCACACAATACCTCGATTACATCGAGACCTTTAAGCTCCTCAATATCGACCTCGCCTCTGAATTTATCTCAATGGCGGCGAATCTGATGTATATCAAGAGCCGGACCCTTCTTCCAAAAAGAGAGCAACCTCCGGAAGAAGACGCCGAAGAGGACGATCCGCGCTGGGAATTAATTCGTCAGTTGATCGAATACAAAAAGTTTAAAGATGCCGCAGGCTTTCTCCATCGACGCGAAATCGAACAGGAACAGATCTTTGCACATACTCCACTCAAGGATTCCAGACCTGAGGACGAAGAGCCAGTGCCCCTCGCTGACGCATCGATTTTCGATCTGATCCGCGCTTTCCAAAACGTCCTTAAACGCTTTGATGAGGCCAGAGCCTTTGAAGATATCGTCGACGACCGTTACACCGTCAGCGACAAGATTGAATTCCTAATCAATAAGATCGAGCCGGGTGAATCTATTTCCCTGCAAAGCCTCTTCGAGAAAGCAACCTCGAAGGTCGAAGTCATTGTCACCTTTCTCGCCCTCCTCGAACTCATGAGAATGAATCAGTTTCGTGCAAGGCAGTCCGGACTTCTCGGACAGATCAACATTGAGCGGACCACCCCTGAATGATATCTTAATTTGAAAAATGACCGGAGGCCCAAAAATCGCTTTTTTTGGAGGGACTTTTGATCCCATCCACCAAGGCCATCTGGAAATCGCTCAAAAAGCAGTCGCCCAACTTGGCCTGCAACGCGTCATCTTCATTCCATGCCGACGTTCCCCCCATAAGTCGGATGCCCCTCAAGCGAAGGATCCCGATCGTTTCGAAATGCTTAAGCTGGCCACTGAAAATTCCCACTGGGCGGAAGTGAGTGACTACGAACTACAGAAGCCCCCCCCGTCCTTCACTTGGGATACGATCAAGTATTTTAAAGGGAAACTCAACGAATCCTCTCCTCTCTTCCTTATCATTGGCTTTGATCAATGGGAAAAACTCTCCAGTTGGAAAAACATCGAGATGCTGGCACGCGAGGTCGAATTTATTGTAGTTGGGAGATCCCAACAACCAGAGCCTCGTATAGGTTTCAGGACGCACTTCATTGAAGGAAACCATCCCGCATCTGCCAGCGAGATTCGAAAAAGACTACGGGAAGGCCGCAAAAAACAATGGCTACCTGATAAAGTGGCCGAATACATTGTCGAAAAAGATCTCTATTCTCCGGTTAGCTGACTTGCCCTATCCGTTTTCATTTCCTAATAATACTCCCATCAACCTTATCTCATGAGAATATTTATCACTTCACTCCTCGCCACTGCCTTTCTGGCCTCCGCCCAGGATGAGCCTGCTACTGATGCCAAGAGGCCAAAAAAGGGAGAAAAACCACAGTTCGTGATCGATCTCGAAGCCTTGTCCAAAGAGGACAAAGTTGCCTACTCAGATGCTTTTCGACGGGCCAACTCACTTTTTCAGCAAAAACGGATTTTCGAATCTCTTGAAGCGCTCGAAGAAGTGGATGCAATTTATGCGAAGAATCCAGCCTCGCTGACTCTCCGTGGAGCGTGCTACGTCGAATTTCGTGCCTTCGATAAAGCCCGCATGGTTTTTGCCAAATCCCTAAAGATTAGCCCAGGGAACTTTAATGTCCGTTTTAACGTTGCGGAAATCGAATTCGTAACGAAAAACTATGCGAAGTCCCTCAAAACCTTAGAGCCACTTCTTCTGGAAGCTAATAAAAACAAAGCGACAGAAACGATGACTCCCTTGATTAAATTCAAGATCGCCCTCTGTAAAATCAAAACAGGGGACCTAGCTGGAGCCGAAGCGATTGTAGCCGAGACCGATTTTCTCGATGACTCACCCCTCTTCTACTTTGGCAAGGCTGCCCTTGATTACGAAAAGGATAACGGAGCAGGGGCAGAGAGATGGCTAGCGCGGGCCGCTCGGATTTTCCGCTCCTCAAACGGAGGGCTTCTCGCTCCTTGGCAAGACACTCTGATCGAATTTGGCTACATCAAAAGCTTTTACGGGGGAGATCTAGAGGTCGAGAGTGGCATCTCAACTGGCAGCGAAGGAGAGTAAAGCTTAGCCCTCCTGCAGCACTGGAATCTGCTCGAGCTTGATTCCGTAGAGCTTCGCTATCGCGGGAGCATCAGACTCCTTGTAGATCTCTCGGTAGTAAATCTCTTTGATGCCATAGGCGCAGAGCGTCTGCATGCAGGAAGTACAAGGCATCGTTGTCGTCGCGACCAGCTTGGCCTCCCCACGCTTAAAAAGACTGCATAGATTCACCTCAGCATGCAGCATGAACTTCTGGCGACCGTCTCGATCATCCCAGAAACCCGATGGAGCCTCAAAACCCGGAGCGAGACCATTGTAAGCAGTAGCAATGACCCGGTTATCGCCATCGAGAGCCGCTGCACCAACTTTGCGAAAAGGATCCTCCGACCGCAAACTCGCGACCTCTGCCAATGCCATGGCATACTCGGGAATAGACAATCTGGACTCACTCACTCATCCTATGCTACAAAACGCTCTATCCAATGTCGAGTAACAGTCCCAAATTCAACCTTCGAAAAATGACACGCCGTTCCGCCATTGGCCTTGCAGGAATCGGGATTCCCAGCGCGATCTGGGCGACAGGAATCGAGCCTAATTTGCTCTCGGTCACTCGGAAGAACCTCACCCTGCCTCGGTGGCCAAAATCGCTCGACGGATTTCGAATCGCCCAGATCACCGACGTTCACTATCGGCCCGGCAATGACGACGAATTGGTCGCCAAACTTCGAGAGGTTGTGGAAGCGGAAAAGCCTGACTGCATAACCATAACCGGAGATTTTGTCATCAATGATCCTTCTTCCCTTACTGAATTCGCAAGGGCACTCAAAGGGATCTCTGCTCCACAAGGGGTCTTTGCCAGTCCCGGAAATCACGACCGTTGGCACTGCACTGTCAGCAGTATTAAAAAGGAAATTGAAGGCATCGGCATCTCCTATCTCCAAAACAACGGAACCAATATCAACATCAAGGGGGAAAACATTTTCATTAACGGTCTCGACTCCGTTTGGGGTGGACTGCCTGCACCGAACCGGGCGTGGAACGGTCACCAAAAAGACACACCGGTTATCTCAATGGTGCATGAGCCCGATTTCTTCGATGAACTCCGTTCCGCCAAACCACTCGACCTCCAACTATCCGGCCACACCCACGGCGGTCAATGCCGTGTCCCATTGATCGACTACACTCCGGTCAAAGTAAAATTCGGCCGAAAATACATTTACGGCCATTTTGAAAAGGACCACTCCCAACTCTTTGTGGGACGCGGAATCGGAACCGTTGGGCTTCGGATCCGGTTCGCTTGCCAGCCCGAACTTGTTATTTTGACTCTTCGCTCAACCTGACCAACATCGCAGACAGTTCCTCCGACTTCACTACCGGCAGCTGACAGGTCTGACCCACGCAGTAGAACGCTGTCGCCATGCCCTCTGTCGATTCTAGGCCCGCCGTAAATTCACTTACCGGCCCTTGGTTGCCCAAGGTAATTCGATTGGGATCAAAGGTTTTCGTCGCAGCCGCAAGCAATTCCTCACGTCCTTTTTTACCAGCAATTACCAATCGACCAGGCTTCTCAAGCGAGAAGCGCAAACTCATCAACATTTCACCCATTCCCGCGGGAGATTCTGTTACCAGACCCAAGTAAGATCGAATTGTGGCTTCAGAAACCTTCATGAAGTCATCACGGCCAGTGATCTGGGCGAGTATCCCAAATTCTCTCGCCGCAATTGAACTCTCGACCGGAATAGCACCATCAAATTGCCCCTTCAGACGTAAAACCAAATCATCCCGTTTTTCACCCTGATAAAACCCTCCGTTTTTTTGATCGTAAAAAAGCTCCACTGCACTTTCAGCCAGCCCAATCGCCAACTCTAAATCCTCCTTCTGTAAACTCGCCTCGTAGAGCTTTCTCGTCCCAGCCAAAAACAAAAGATAGCTCTGGGCCTGTGCGGAATCATCCAGATCCCCTTCCCGCCAGCGATGCGCTAAGCGTTTTGACTTTTCATCCCAAAACTTCGCTTTAATGAAATTTTGCGCCTTTCGAGCAGCCTCCAAATATTTGGGTTCATTCAAAATCCTTCCTGCCCGAGCCATTGCGCCAATCATAAGGCCATTCCAGGATGCCAAAATCTTGTCATCGGTCGCTGGTGGCACTCTTTTTCCGCGGACCACCGCAAGTTTCTTGAAGATACCAGCAACTGACTTTTTATCGCTTCCGCTCAGATCTTTTTGAGGCTTCTTGAAAGAGAGAATATTCTGATTAAGTAAAGGCTCGGGATCACTTTGGTCGATGAAGTTTCCCTTTTCGCTAACCCCTAGAACCTCACGAGCCACCTTCATTTCCACGGCAGTCAAAAGTGCCGATAACTCCTTTTCCGTCCAACAAAAGCATTTCCCCTCCTTTCCTTCGCTCTGGGCGTCCTGCGCGCAGTAAAAACCGCCTTCGGGATGAGTCAGGTCCCGCAACACGTAATCGGCAACACCCTTCACGACCTCGCGAAATTCGTCCTCACCAGTCATTTGCCACGCATCCAGATACAGCTCCATGAGCTGAGCCTGATCATAAAGCATCTTTTCAAAGTGAGGCACTAACCATTCCCGATCCACCGCATAACGGTGAAAACCACCCATCACTTGATCATGAATCCCTCCATCCATCATACGACGGCAAGTTTGCATTACCGCTTCAACCGCTTTCGGGTCACCCGATTGAAGAAGAAAGCGAAACACACTCACCTGAGGAAACTTCATTCCTGTTCCCAGCCCACCCCAAACCGGATCAAGCTGCGCCAAGATTTTTGGAATCGATTGATCCACTACTGAACGACTCGGCTTCAACTCGCCTCCACTCTGGGATTGCAGCTTCTCAAAATACGCCTTCATTTGTCCGTGCATTTCGACCGATTGCTTCAAAACCTGTTCCTGGTTTTTTTCCCAAACGCCGTGAATCTGTTTCAGAACTGTTTGGAATCCGGGCTGACCATCCCTATCTTCCGGGGGAAAATAAGTTCCTCCCGTCAAAGGTTTGAGATCAGGGGTCAAAAACATGTTAAGCGGCCATCCGCCGGATTGCCCTGTCATTGCTTGGTATGCGGTCATGTAAACCTGATCCACGTCTGGTCGCTCTTCTCGATCTAGCTTAATCGAGACAAAATTCTTGTTAAGAAACGCCGCGACATCCTTATTTTCAAAGGATTCTCGCTCCATCACATGACACCAATGGCAGGTTGAATACCCGACACTGAGGAGGATCAACTTTTTCTCTTTGCGAGCCTTCTCAAAGGCCTCCTCACCCCACGGATACCAGTCAACCGGGTTGTAGGCATGCTGGAGTAAATACGGAGATTTTTCCTTGGCCAAACGATTTGCTTTACCAGCTTTTTCCGCGCCTACAGCTGCCGCCGCCAAAAAACCTAGAAACAAGCATATCCAACGCATTCCCGAAATCATGATTGGAATCATAGCTTCTCCTTAAAAAAACGAAACCTGAAACTCTCGGAGCTAAATTCTTTTGTCTCGGCCTTTCCCGCGATAATCAAGATTTTTGCCATTAAAAACTTGTGCGGAATTCCAGCCATCAGGCTTGCTCCGAAGCACGATTCCACCTTAACTCTTCAGCTCTTCGGAGTAGACTTCTTTTCCGCTCCCTGCAACCTCTCAGCCATGTTTGAAAATATCCGCAAATACACCGGCCTTATGGTCGTCGTTCTAGTCCTTCTCTTCGTAGGACTTGTCTTCCTCGACGGAGGAATCTCCAAAGCGTTTAACGGTAAACCCGTAATGGAGGTTGGCGATCATTCCATTTCAAAAAAAGAATTTGATCGCCAGCGAGCCTTGATGGGGCTCCCAAGGAACCTTCCTGTTGCCATCGAGATTCCAGAGAATTCGCTGCCACTCGCAGGCCACTATCTCGGTGAAACTCTCATTACCAGTCAGTTTCCCAAAACACCCTCGTTCATCGTCCAGATCATGGCGAGCTACCTTCAGCCTTCCCTCGAGGAGCCCGAGCGCTTTATCGCCAACCGGATCAATATCCAAGAAGGAGGCATCAAATTCGGAGTCACTCCCAGCAATGAGGAAGTAGAAAAATTTGTCGAAACCGTCCTCTTTGCAAAAGCTGATGGAACCTTTGATCAAGAAGCCTACTCTGATTTCACGAAATCTCGTATTAGTAACATCGGGGGTATTCCTGGATTCAACAATTACATTCGTGACCTCCTTACGGCACAGAACCTTTCTAAGCTCCTCGGCGGCGGCATTTCGACCGAAAAAAATACCGAGCGTGAACTCTTCAATGTTCAAAAGCAGGAAGTTTCCGGCTCGAAAATCACCCTAGAATCCGGAGTCTACGAAGGACAGGTCAAGCCGACTGAAGAAGAACTTAGGAAATATTATGAGGAAAACAGTCAGAACTATAATTCCGATGAGCTTCGTAAAATCACTTACGTTTCAATCGAGCCAGATTGGGACGAAGTGCTAGAAAACTCTAAAGAAGCAAAGGCAAAAGCCGATGCCGAAGAAGCTGAGCGCCTAAAGAAAGAGGAAGAGGCAAAGACAAAAGCTGAAGAAGCTGCCCGTAAGGCAAATGAAGCTAACAAACCGGCTGAAGAACCGAAGCCCGTCAAAGAACCTTCTGAATCCAAAGCAGGCGCAAATACTCCGCCGGAGGAACCTGCCATTAAAACGGAAAAACCGGCCGAAAATAATGAGACTGAAACATCTACTTCTCCGGCAACCGATGGATCACAAGGTGACCCAGGTAAAGCAGGCGAGCCTGCTCCAACTCCAGCACCGGATCCCTCTGATTCAACCGCTTCTATTCTAGAATCAAACACAACTGAGGAAGACCCTGCCGTCGGCGAAATCGGAAAGAAGCTTAACGAGGCCTTAGAAGACGCACTCTCCACCGAAACGGGCATAAACCCACTCACTCCAACTCCGGCCCCGCTCAAACCAATTGCAGAACCAACGCCTAAGACTGCCAAAGAGCAGCTCAACGGGGCCGAAAAACAAGAAGCCGTCGAGGCACTCAGCAGTGGCATCAACGATTTCTATCAAATGCTGGCCGATAACGAGGGCGAGGACTTCGAAGCGATCGCGAAAGATTCGGACTACGAAATTAAGAAATCTGAATTCTTCACGAAGTCCGATCCTCCCAAAGAGCTCTCAGCTGTGATCGAGCTCGCTTTTGAGCTCCCCGAAAATGGAGACCCTGATGAAAAACTCAGCCTTCCCTATCGCACCTCGGATGGTTGGTTCCTGATTCGCCTCGACGAAGTGAAAGACTCCCGTCCCCTGTCCTACGAAGAAGCAAAGGTCCAAGTCACAGTTGATCTAAAGAAAAAGATGGCTCGTGAGCAAATGATCAAAGAAGCAAACGAACTCTTTGAACAGCTCACTGAGAAAACCAAAGCAGGAAAGTCCTTCGCGGACGCAGCCAAAGAGTTAGAAAAAGAGGTCGCAGAAGTCACCGGGCTTACAGAAGGCCAAACTTTCAACTTTGGACAAAGAAGTCAGAAATTACCGGACGATCCCGAATTCCTTGCCACCCAATACACAAACCCCGGAGAAATCTCTCCCGTCTACTTTTCTCCGTCAGAAGAAGAGGCCACTCAGGCCCAAATCATTTTTGTCGAGAAGCGGGAGCTCGCCAAAAAAGATGAATTTGAAACCGATTTTAGCAACCTTTACGAATCCATAAGTGGTAGCATTCGCTCCGTCGCGCTATCGAACTGGCTCTATGACAGCTACGCCAAGAGCGAGGTCGTACCGCCAAGAAGAGAAGGACAACAGTAAAGCAAACCCTGAAAATGTCAGATCACTCCGCACGAGACGATGCCTTCGAGCGGGGAAATTCCAACCTTGCTCTAGGAGAACTCGAAAAAGCTGAAAACGCCTACCGGGAATCAGTAGGATGTGATGACAGCTTCTTCGATGGATGGCAGGCCCTCGGCATGACTCTTCTCAAACTTGAAAAGGTCAAGGAAGCGATCGGTTGTGGCATCAAAGCAACTCTTCTTGAACCCGACGATCTCCTCGCGTGGACGGGGCTCTCTCAAATGTATGTCCGGGATGGACAAATCGCCGAGGCCGAACACGCCAAGGGAAACGCGCGAATTCTCTCTATGGGAGGAAAAGTCACCAAGCTCTGAACCTTTATTGGGCCGCTTCATTTATCACACCTAGTCCTGCGCCAGGCCGGACATCTCTTCGCTAATTGCAAACCTGAACGATTTAAAGCCATGTTCTACGTCACCACCGCTATCGACTACCCAAACGGCAAACCTCATATCGGGCATGCCTATGAAAAAATTCTCGCCGACGTTTTAACCCGCTACCAGCGCCTCAAGGGTGTCGAATCATACTTTCTCACCGGCGTTGATCAACATGGCCAAAAAATGGTCAAAACCGCCGAAGCCGAAGGTGTCAACGTGGCGACCCTTACCAAACGAAACACGAAGGGATTTATCCGTCTCTGGGAAAAACTCGGGGTTGAGTATGATGGTTGGGCGGAAACGACCGACGAACAGCACAAATCCTGTGTTCAAGCAATCTTGGGTAAACTTGAAAAGGAGGGAGCTCTCTACAAAAAATCCTACGCTGGATTCTACTCCGTCCGACAAGAGCAATTCCTCACTGACCGTGATCGTAACGATCAAGGAGACTTTGGTGAAGAATGGGGTGAGGTCATGGAAATCGAAGAGGAAAACTGGTATTTCAAACTCTCCGACCACGCCGAGTGGCTCCGCTCTACTGTCGCGAGTGATGATCTCAAAATCATTCCAGAGTTTCGCAAAAATGAAGTCCTTAACGCTATTGAAAGAGCCGGCGACACTGATCTCTGTATTTCACGCCCGAAGGAACGGATGTCTTGGGGAATCCCCCTCCCCTTTGATCCGGACTTTGTCACCTATGTGTGGTTTGACGCGCTCATCAACTACATCTCTTTCGCCGGTTACCAAAAGCCTGAAGGCTCCGAGCTTCCTGATTTCAATTCGCTATGGCCCGCTGACCTCCAAATCATTGGAAAAGATATTCTCGTGCCAGCCCATGCGGTTTACTGGCCTTGTATGCTCCACGCAATGGGCTTTGAAGCTTCCGACATGCCCACCCTCCTCGTTCATGGATTCTGGAATGTGAAGGGCGACAAAATGTCGAAATCCCTAGGTAACATTGTTGATCCAGATGAACTTGCCGACAAATTTGGACCTGACACTCTTCGTTACTATCTCTGCCGTGACATTCGCTCGGGGAAAGATAGCGATTTCGACATCGAACGTCTTGTCATGCTCTTCAACACAGAACTCGCAAACGATCTAGGAAATCTACTCAATCGCTCGATCAATATGACCAAGGGCTTCTGTAACTCCACCATCAGTGTCACCACCACTGATAATGCTGAAGATGTAGCCCTGCGCGAGTCCTTGGCTCAGTCGGTTTCCGCCTATCGCGAGGCCATGGATAACTGCGAAGTCAGTGCTGCTTTGCAAGCAATCAACGACCACGTCACTCATTGCAATGGTTATCTGGAAAGGCACAAACCCTGGGAAATGAAAAAAGACGAATCCAAGCTCTCTCGAGTCGGTCAGATTCTCTCCCACACCGCAGAATCATGCGCCCAACTTGCTGTCCTCCTTCGACCGATTCTCCCGGACGCAGCTGCCAAGATCTTTGGCCAATTAAAAAAAGACAACCTAACGAACCTCGCCCTCGATGATCTTAAATGGGGCCTCCTGGAAGCAGGGCACCAAACCGGCAAACCAAAGCCGGTCTTCCCTAGGATTCAAATCGAAGAGAAAGAGTCCTGAAAAACGGAAAACCGGCACACGTCATTGCGTGGGCCGGCTTGAAATCCTTACGAGAGCTTGGCGTCGATCCTATTCTTCGTCCTTTTGAGACTTGTCGTTTTCTACCTTCATTTCCTTCTCGCGCCCCTTGTGTTCAGACTTGGTCTGTTTTTCACGCCCCATGACTCTCTCTTTTTCTTCGAGAAAAAGTCGCGCGGCATTAAAGCTACTCCGGGCATAATCACGGAGACCATTATCATCCAGCAAGGCTAAGCCTTCCTCGGTGACTTCGGATTCGAAGATCTTCCAGGCCTTTTTAGCAAGGTCCTTGGAATCCACAGTAACCCTCGGCTTTACTTCGCGCTTTTCACTCCGCTCTCTGCCTCCGCGTCCGCGGCCGCGGCCACGACGTTCTCCGGAATCCTGTCGACCCTGACCTTGCTCCTTTGAAGCGCCGGAAGAATCATTCTTTCGGGCTTGCTTCTTCTGACCCCCTTTTTCCTTGGGCTCTGTCAAATCATCCAGATCGGGAACAAGCTTCTCGGTCACTTCATCAAGAATGGGCCCATCGACAACCTCGCGGCGGGCATCACGAACACCTGACTTAGGCCCGCGAACCTTGCGAACCGGCTTTGCTTCATCCTTCTGCCCACTTGATTCATGATCATCAATTGAAGCCTCGCTCGCGGGCTCGTCTCCAAGAAGAAGCTCCTTCTCCTGATCTTCAGAGGCAGCTGGTTTACTGCTCTTCTTTGGCGCGCGCTTGGTAGCACTCTTCTTCCGCACAGTTTTACGTGCAGCTTTCTTGGCTGGTTGTGTCTCTTCGGACATGTGTTTTTTGAGTAGAACAGGCGGAAGATCTTTACCCTCCACCTGCTTGTAATTGCTTATGAAAATAAAATCGAGCAGGAGTTACTGCCAGATATCATCTTGTGTCTGTTCGCTAATCAGAAGCCCACTCACGTTAATGTCGCTGGGCTCACCATCAGGACCAATCGACCAAAGGTCAAAATCACCATCATTTTTCACATTTTGAACCGGGTTTCCATCAACATCACTTGCGGACCGATAGCGAAGTGATTCTCCAAAACCGTCGAGGATCACTCGGTTGCCCTGAAAAGTGCTCACAAGCGCAGGATTTCGGTCATCATTAAGCTCCGGCCAGTATATCGTTCCGGTTGGATCTGTTCCCTGCCCGGTCGGATCGCCCGAAAGAGCTTTATAAACACAAGCACTTGTAGCATTCTCTCCCACCGGATAATACCCTTGCTCATTGTAAAATGCCTCAAGTTTGGTTCTCACCATCCCAATGTTTTTTTTGGTTGTTGAAATATCCCGTTTCGCGTTCACCTGACTCATGACGTTAATCGTAATTCCAGCGAGAATCACAATAATCGAAACGACCACCAGAAGCTCAATGAGCGAGAATCCGGGTTTGTGGGTCTGCCCTACCTTGAGTTCTTTTACAAATTTCATCAGTTTGTTATCGTTGGTTAATGAATAGGAATCAAATGGCGTTTTGATCTTAACCACCCTGCATCTTCTGAATCACGCTGATCAGCGGGAGGAAGAGGGCGAAAACAATAGCACCCACAACGAGCGCAAGGATTACAATCATGATTGGCTCGAGAATTGAAGTGAGTGCAGTCACGGCACCATCAACCTCGTCATCGTAAACATCTGCAATCTTTAGGAGCATCTCGGGCAATTGACCAGTCTCCTCTCCCACATCGACCATCGATACCACAAGGTTCGGGAAAATTCCCGAGCCTGTCATGGGAGTCACAATTGATTCACCCTCCTTCACGGCGTCATGAACCTTATCGATCGCTTCGGCGACAACCACATTACCGGCGGTATCCCTTGTAATATTAAGGGCCTGAAGAATTGGAACACCAGAGGTTACCAGGGTTCCAAGTGTCCGACTAAAGCGGGCGATTGCGCTCTTACGTTGGATATCACCAAAGATTGGAATCTTTAGTTTGAGCCCATCGACTATACTTCGACCTTTGACCGTTCGAGCCCAGGCCCCAAAGGCCGTCCAACCTCCTACCGCAATAAAAAGAATCCACACCGCATTAGGGAGCACAAGAGGGCGGGCTAACATCCAGTCGGAAAATCCGAAGACCACACGGGAAATTAAAGGAAGCTGAGCCCCATCTCCCATATCGCGGAACATGTCGCGAAACTTGGGAACAATGAACAACATCAGGAAACTCATAATGGCGACCGCGATAAACATCACAATTAGCGGATAGACCATTGCAGAAACGATCTTACCCTTCAACTTATGGGCCTTCTCCTGATACTCGGCCAGACGAGTGAGAACCACTTCAAGAACACCGCCAAGCTCACCGGCTTTCACCATGTTCACATAGAGCTTGTTAAACATCTTAGGGTGCTGGCCTAGGCTTTCCGAGAAAGTCGAACCTCCTTGAACAGACTCTCCAATATTATCGATCGTCGCCTGAAGAACAGGATTAGGTTCCTGTTTACCAAGAACGTTTAGTCCACGAAGAAGAGGCAGTCCGGAGTCAATCAGAGTCGCCAACTGACGGGTAAAGATCATCAGAATCTTCGGCTTAACTTTACCACCTACTTTACTAGCCTTGCCACCTTTGGCTTTTCGTCTGGTCTTTTTCTTTCCCTTCTTGCCGGGAGTTGCTGCAATGCCCTGCCCCTCGGGGACCACCTGGGTGGGATAGAGACCTTGTGCTCGAAGGGCCTGGATCGCTTCTGCATCCGAATTGGCCTGAACGACTCCGTTCTTTGGTTCCCCTTTGGAATCGAGTGCAATGTATTGAAAATTAGCCATGAGATTTTGTGTATGTGCTTAGTTCTAAAGATTTAGAGAAAGGTTGGGGAAGCTCCAAATGACGAAATCTTAATTGAATTCGCCGAAGTGCCCCGTGTTGAGTTGGTTAGGTATACTTTAAAACCTCCTCGATTGTCGTGCGACCTTCGTAAATACAACGAAGACCGTCTTCACGGAGAGTGGTCATGCCAAGCTCGATTGCTTTTTGTTTGATCACCACTGCCGGTGCCCTGTCAATGATAAGTTCACGAATAGGATCACTGATATTCAAGAGTTCGTAAAGACCGGCTCGGCCTTTATAGCCGGAATCAGCACAAGTCTTACAGCCCTTACCAGTGAAAAAGCTTTTGTCCCCGAGTTCGTGTGGAGCCACCCCGAGTTGAGTGAGAATAGCTTCGCTCGGCTCGTAGGGAGACTTGCAATCCAGACAAATCGTTCGCAAAAGTCGCTGGGCCAGAATCCCTTCTAGAGAAGCTGCGACCAAGAATGGTTGAGTTCCCATATCCACCAATCGAGTTACCGCTCCAGCAGCATCGTTGGTGTGCAGAGTAGAAAGCACGAGGTGACCAGTCAGTGAAGCCTGAATTGCAATTTTCGCGGTATCGAGGTCTCGCATCTCTCCCACCAAAATCTTATCTGGATCCTGACGAAGGAAGGCGCGCAGCACCCTCTCGAAAGTCATACCGATAGCGTCATTGATTGGAACCTGAATAATTCCATCCACATCGTATTCTACCGGATCCTCTGCCGTCAGAATCTTGGTATCTATCTGGTTGATTTCGCGGAGAGCTGCGTAAAGAGTGGTGGTTTTTCCCGCGCCAGTTGGCCCTGTCACGATAAAAATCCCGTTCGGCATCCGAATCGTGTCGTGGATGTATTCATGGATATGCGGCGGTAGCCCCAAATTATCCAGATTGAGGTTCACAGAGTTTCGGTCCAAGACACGAAGCACAACACTCTCACCATACTGGGTCGGAAGCGACGAAACACGCATATCAACAGACTGATCTCCAACCTGCTTCACGATCCGCCCGTCCTGAGGAATACGGCGCTCCGCAATGTTCATATTCGCCATCACCTTCACACGAGAAATGATCGGAAGGGCCAAGTGAACCGGCGGTGGAGTCATCTCATAAAGCGACCCGTCAACTCGGTAGCGAATTTTAAATTCAGTTTCGAAGGGCTCGAAGTGAATATCGGAAGCTTTTTCCTTAATCGCCTGGTAAAGAACAAGGTCCACGTAGCGCACGATGGGAGCCGAGTTGGCCTCGTCTTCCATCTCTGCTTCGCCACCCTTGAAAGTCAGCCCGCCATCAAGCTGACTAAGAATGTCGTCCATTGCCTTCTCTTCTCCCCCGTAAAGCTCGTTGATTTTTTGTTCAACGAGGTGATCAGCACCCACAACTAAGGTGAGTTCATGACCAACAGCGAAGCGAAGGTCCTCCAGTATTTGGGGATTAAGTGGGTCCGTGAGAGCGACTGAAATATTGCCGTCATTATAGGCAACCGGCAAAGCTCCGTGAAGTCGGGCCATCCCGGCAGGAACCAGCGATAGGAGTGCCTCGGCTGGCTCGAATTCGCTGAAATCCACAAACTCAGCTCCGAGCTCCTGGGCAATGATCGGCCAAATGTCGTCACGCGAGTTGACGACTTGGTAATCGGCAAGAATTTCAGCAGCTTCTTTTCCGCTGTTTTCGACTTCCGCGAGCACATCGGCCTTAAGGGCACCGTCAATCATGCTGCGACTCATAAAGAGATCGAGGACTTGGTTGTTATCCATCGTGATGAAAAGGGTATAAGTTTATTTAGGTGTGAAAATATTTAATCGGCATCGGACATGGTAACTCCGATGACTTCGGCCGCCGAAGTCATCCCAACGAGAACCTTTCGAATTCCGTCCTCTCGAAGTGTTCGCATCCCCAATTCCCGGGCGCGGCGACGGAGCTGCGGGGTACTCAGATCCTGATTAATCAGGTGACGGACTTCGTCATCGACAAGGAAGATCTCGAAAATACCAATTCGACCGCGATAACCGGTATCCCGGCAGTTTTCGCAACCCACCGGACCCATGATATTGGAATCGGCCAGCTGGGAAGGATCAATGTTCAGCATGCGCAACTCCTTCTCGTCGAGGGTTGCAGGCGCCTTGCACTTGTCGCAAAGTTTACGGACCAATCGCTGGGCAAGAATTGCGCGGACCGCAGAAGCGATGAGGAACTTTTTAATCCCCATGTCTGCAAGTCGAGCCACCGAGCTGGGAGCATCATTAGTATGAAGGGTGGAGAACACCAAGTGACCGGTCAGCGACGCATTGATTGCAATATTCGCGGTTTCGCCATCTCGGATCTCACCCACCATGATGATGTTAGGCGCCTGTCTCAGCATCGAACGAAGCGCCGCCGCGAAAGTCATTCCGATATCGGCTCGCACCATTACCTGATTGATTCCAGCAAGTTCATATTCCACCGGATCCTCGACGGTAATGATCTTCTTGTCCGGCTGGTTGATTTCGTTCAAACAAGCATAGAGAGTTGTCGTTTTACCTGATCCAGTCGGGCCAGTCACCAGAATGATGCCATCTGGAAGTCTGAGCAGTTTTGCGAAAATTACCTGGTCATCAGAAAGGAATCCCAACTGCGGCAGTCCGAGACTCAGAGCAGACTTATCGAGAATACGCATAACAATACTCTCTCCATGGTTAGAAGGAACTGACGAAACACGAAGATCAACCTCCTTACCGCCCATTTTAACCTGGATTCGACCGTCCTGCGGAATCCGCTTCTCCGCAATACTCATAGAGCTACTCATCACCTTGAGACGAGCAATGACTGCGGGCAAAAGCTTCTTGGGGTGATTAGCAACCTCGATGAGCTTTCCGTCTAGGCGGTTTCGAATTCGTAGCGAAGTTTCAAGTGGCTCGATATGAATATCACTCGCGCGCATCTTGAAAGCATCGACCAAAATTCCGGAGACCAACTTGATGACTGGTGCATCTGAATCGTCAGACCCAATGTCCCCCACGACCTGAAGCTCGCTGGCATCAGCCTGCCCCACTTCATCTCCAAAAATCTGCTGCCACGCCGTTTGAATTGCCTTCGGCGGTGCTGCATAGAATTGACACTCACGATTCACAATGTGCGGGATTGCATCCTGAGCCTCAAAATCGAGCACGTCTGCCAGAGCAATACTGAGGTAAGAACCATCATCAAAAAATGGGACCGCATTGAAGCGACGACAATCGGTCAAGCTGAGGAAACTTTTGAAGGCTGGATCAATGAATCCATTGGCAAGATCAGCAACCTGTGTCCCGACGTTTGCCGCGGAAACCTCGGCAATGGCAGTCTCGGTAATATCTCCAATATCAAGGAAATGCTGGATCAATCCGTCGTCTCCAAGCTTCCCCCGGATCTCGGCAACATGCTCGGAGGTCAAGTGCCCCCCTTCGGTCAATAACTGAATCAAATAATCTTCGTTCGAATACACGGTGTAAAATTCGGTGTGCGTTTTCAGGTGTGTGTAACACGGGGCGGTTGGTCCACCATTTTCCCTGCGTCTGAACGAGACTGCGGAAATGAGCGTAAGGTGTCAACCAGTCGGAACCGAATCAGGCAAAAAAATCTGACAATCAGACAAGATCGGCAAATACCTCCCTGAAAAGGTCATTTTGACGGCTTGCCATCAACTTGGCTTCCTCTGCGTCAATATCATCAAAACCCGCAAGGTGTAGCATACCGTGAATGCCATAAAGCGCGATCTCCCCATAGGCACTCGTCTCAAATTTAAGGGATTGTCTCTCAGCAGTCTCAACCCCAATTAGGAGTTCACCATGATCGAAGGTAATCACATCCGTTGTTGTCGCATCTCCCAAAAACTCGCCATGCAAGCGAGCCATCTCATCGTCATCAAGCAGAGTCACCTCGATTAGTTCCATATCAGAAATGACGCCCTTGCCAATTTTACGAAGAATCCCAAAGACTTCACTCCAGCCGGATTCCAATCGATTCAGGAACGCGCCTGAAAAACTCCGTGATAAGGATTTTAGATAAATCTCGACCATTGGCTACACCACTACCGCCCTCGGCGCACCTTTTCAATCTCCTCCGCTGAAATCAGTTTGCCACCCTTCCTAGAGAGATCTGAAGGAGCATCTTCAACCTGCTCTTTGGGATACTCGATCCGCGCGTGCAGCATGCTCCTGAGGGTCGATGTGAAAACCTTTCGAATCATTGTCAAATCGGTCATCGTCAGACCAGTTGCATCCAACTGACCGTCGCGCACCCTTTTAAAAACAATTTCGTCCACCAAAGCGCGGATCCTACTCGGAGAAGGCTTTGAAATCGTTCTGGAAGCGCTCTCTATAGCATCTGCAAGCGAAATAATCCCACTTTCGCGAGTTTGAGGAATCGGCCCCGGATAGCGAAAACTCTTCTCATCCACTTTGGGCAGATCATCGGAATCAGTGGTCCCATGATCTTCTTCAACTTGGTGCTTTTGAAGTCGCTCCTGGGCCTTGCGATAGAAATAATAAACCAACGAATCACCATGATGCTCTTGAATCACATCAAGAATCCTTGGGTTCAGTTTATTCTTGATGGCCATATCCACACCATCCTTCACATGCGCCACAATAATGAGCGCACTCATGGTCGGAGTGAGACCGTCATGAGGATTCAAGCCACCCTGGTTCTCAATGAAATACTCAGGCTTATTCAGTTTCCCGATATCATGAAAATAAGCACAAACACGACTCATCACCGCATTTGCCCCAATCGCCTCCGCGGCACTTTCCGCCAGCGAAGCCACAATCAAACTGTGATGAAACGTTCCCGGTGCCTCAATCTGCATTTTTCGGAGTAGCGGATGATTCAAATCACTAAGCTCCAACCATGAAATCTCAGTCGTCAAACCAAACAGACCCTCGAGAAGGGGAAGCACCCCACCAACGAAAAGCCCGGTCAAAAGCCCAGTCGAAAGCGCAATCAGGCAAGCTTTGCCAAAAATTGTCCAACTTTCGCCGCTCAACATTTGAAGGTCACTCAGCGGAATCTTGGCGAAAACCAAGTCGACCAAAAGCGCCATAATCCCTACCCAAAAACCAGCTCGCAAAAGACGCCCACGTTTACTCACTCGCTTCGTGGCAAAGACCGATGTCAGGCCGCAAAAAAGACTGATTGCAAAGAAAGCCCAGCGATCATCACTCGGAATCGTCAATGCTCCAAAGAGGCTCACAAAAACCGAGGAATAAACCCCAGCACGCTGCCCTAGTAAGACAGAATGCACCATCGGAGCGAGCGCCATTGGCATCACCAAAAACTCATAATGCTCCCCTAAATCAGACCGCAAGGTCACCCCACAGGCCAATTTGACCACCCATAAGTGAATCAAAATACCACCAAAGACCAGAAGCACACTGCCATTCCTTCGGGCCGATTGCTGATGATTAAGGTGAAAAATCGCAAGACCACAGATCAAAATCACGATCGCCTCGAGCGCCCGGGAATCGGCATCCTGAACACCAAAGAACAGACCAAACATACCGAGGCTAAACCCTAAATAAAGCGCCCCACGGACAACCAAGCTACGGTCCATTGCGCCCAACGCTCCGCCATCGGTACTGGTGCGACGCTTCTTGCCTGAAGAAAGCCCCTGCTGGACCAATCTCCAGCGTCTAATTTGATCAATAAGTCCCAAAATAACGATTCTGGTTAAGCACCCTGCCACATAAACGGCGCGGGTTTGTTATAGAATTAGCGGGTAGCGTCCGCAAGGACGAAGACAACTAAGCCCCGCCAGATGAGACAGGGAACTGGTAATTAACCAAGACGAAATACAATCCGCGCCTTGGTCGTATCATACGGAGACATCTCCATTTTGACACGGTCGCCGACAACGAGGCGAATGAACCGTTTTCTCATTTTTCCGGAGATGTGCGCGAGAACTTCATGACCACTCGGGAGAGCCACCTTGAACATTGTTCCTGCTAGAACAGCTGAGATCGTCCCTTCAATCTCGACAGACTTCTGCTCGCTGCCTTCCTCCGAATTACGATTACTCTTGTCGACATTACGCCGGCCGCGACGCCGGCCACCGCCGCCGCCTCTTCGGAAATTTCTTGGTCTAGCGATAACTTAAAATAGTTGGATTTGTGCAGGGCAAAGAACGCCGCCGGCGGACTATGTGGTCTCAAAACTTGCTTAGCAATGGAAAAAAAGGTGATTTAATGGCCTGTTTATCGGAAACAGAATATCCTCATTGAATCTTATCAACATATCGCGATATGTAGATTTGAACTTGAAAATCATTTCATTCTTCCGAAAGTCCGCACAAGACGAGCCAATGACAACTCACCTTAGCGAAGAACTCAAATCAGCCCTCTGCGAGCGTATCCTAGTCCTCGATGGAGCCATGGGCACGACTATCCGTGGTTATGGACTCTGCGAATCAGATGCCCGTGGCGAACGTTTTCAGGACAATCGCGAGGACCTCTTGAATAACGGCGACATCCTTTCCATCACCCAACCTGACGTGATTGGCGACATCCACAAACGTTTTTACGAAGCCGGATCTGACATTTGCGAAACAAATACCTTCTCTGGCACTGTTTTGGCTCAATCTGAATTTTTCGTCGAAGATCCCCGGAAAACCGGCGGCACCAAAGATCCTGAATTCTTTGAGAAACAAGTTCTCAACAACAGCGAACTTCAGGACCTAGTCCACGAACTTAATATAAAATCGGTCCAGCTTGCCAAAGAGCAAGCCAACCGAGTTTCCCAAAACGACGGACGTAAACGTTATGTCGCCGGAGCCATAGGCCCTTTGACTGTTTCCCTCACCAACGTCGTCGACCCGAATGACACCTCATTCCGCCCCGTCACCTTCGATCAGGTCAAACAAACCTACCGCCACCAAATCGATGCTCTCTTGGAAGCAAACTGCGATATCCTCATGGTTGAAACCATCTTTGACTCCCTTAACGCCAAAGCAGCTCTGGTTGCGATCAAGGAATCGAGAACCGAAGCTCCCGTCATCATTTCGGCCGCCGTTGGTCGTGGTGGCGAAACCATGATCTCTGCCCAAAAAGTCGAAGCGCTCTGGAACACCTTCGCTCATATCGATCCCCTCGCGATTGGCCTCAACTGCTCTCTTGGTCCAGATCTCATGGAGCCCTTTCTCCGCGACCTCGGAAAAGCAGCCACCACTCACATCTCGTGCTACCCCAATGCCGGACTCCCAAACCCGCTTGCTCCGACAGGTTTCGACCTCGAACCACAGGATATGCACGATTACATTGCCGCCTTTGCCGATGCCGGACTCCTCAACCTGGCTGGCGGATGTTGCGGAAACACTCCCGAACACATCGCCGCCATCGCCAAATCAGTACAAGGCAAATCCCCACGTCCCGTCCCCACACTTGCCACCGCGTAGATTACCAGCCTGATTCACAGTTAAAATTTTACTGCTCAAATTTCAAATGTCCCCTGTCCCACGTTTCCTTCGACTCTCCGGTACCGAAGCTTACAATCATACTCCTGACAAAAATTTCCTAATGATCGGAGAGCGGACCAACGTCGCCGGCTCTCCTCGCTTCCGAAAATTGATTAAGGAAAACAAGCTAGAAGACGCTCTCGAAGTCGCTCGCCAGCAGGTCGAAAATGGAGCAAACGTCATCGACATTTGCTTCGACGACGGCCTGATCGACGGGAAATTCATGATGGCTAAATTCCTCGACCTTATTCAGGCCGAACCTGACATTCAAGCCGTCCCTATCATGGTCGATTCCTCAAAATGGGAAATCATCGAGGAAGGCCTCAAACACCTTCAGGGCAAGGGCATCGTCAACTCCATCTCTCTCAAAGAAGGCGAAGAAGCTTTTATAACCAACGCGAGACACATCCTCAACTACGGAGCGGCCGTCGTTGTCATGGCCTTCGACGAACAAGGTCAGGCCGCCACCTACGAGGACAAATGTCGTATCTGCAAACGCGCCTACGACATCCTTGTTGATGAGGTCCGCTTTCCACCCCAAGACATCATCTTCGACCCCAACATTCTCACTGTTGCCACTGGCATCGAAGAGCACAACAACTACGCCCTCGATTTCATCAACGCCACTCGCTGGATAAAGAAGAACCTTCCCTTCGCAAAAGTCTCCGGAGGCGTCTCCAATATCTCTTTCTCATTCCGCGGTAACAACGCCGTTCGCGAAGCCATGCATTCGGCCTTTCTTTACCACGCCACTCAAGCCGGAATGGACATGGGTATTGTCAACGCCGGCATGCTCGAGGTTTACGATGAGATTCCAGAGAACCTTCTCACCGCAGTCGAAGATGTCCTTCTCAACAAGGACGATGAAGCAACCGAACGCCTTCTCGACCTAGCTGAAGAATTTAAAGGCCAAGGATCCAAGAAGCTCGTTGAAGATCTCAGTTGGCGAGAACAACCCGTCGAAAAACGTCTCGAACACTCCCTATTGAGGGGTATTGATAAATTTATTGACCAAGACACTGAAGAAGCCCTTTCAAAGTACGAGAAACCTCTGACCGTCATCGAGGGACCTCTTATGGATGGTATGGGCATTGTGGGCGACCTCTTCGGAGCCGGGAAAATGTTCCTGCCGCAGGTCGTTAAATCCGCCCGAGTTATGAAGAAATCCGTAGCGTGGCTTGAGCCACTTATGGAAGAGGAACGCGAGGAGAAAATTATCGCGCAAGCGTCCCGCCTTTGTTCGGAGGACTCCACTCTCTCCATATCAGAAGCACGCGCTATCGCCACCAAGTCCTTTTCGAACGGTAAAGTCATCATGGCCACCGTTAAAGGGGATGTTCACGACATTGGCAAAAACATCGTCGGTGTAGTACTCTCCTGCAACGGCTTTGATGTTGTCGACATGGGTGTGATGGTCTCCTGCGATAAGATCCTCGATGCAGTCGAAGAACATGACGCTGATATCATCGGTCTCTCCGGGCTCATTACCCCTTCGCTCGACGAAATGATTACCGTCGCCAAAGAGGCCGAAAAACGAGGCTTCGGAGAGAAAAACATCCCAATCCTGATCGGAGGAGCCACGACCAGCGCCGCCCACACCGCCATCAAAATTGCGGGACACTACACAGGCCCACTTGTTCACGTCCTCGACGCTTCCCGGTCTGTTCCCGTCACAACCGCTCTTCTGTCCGAAGATCGACAAATTTTCATCACCACCAACGAAGAAAACCATCAAAAGGCTCGAGAAAAATTTAATGGAACAAAAAAGAAGGCCGCTCTCTCCATCGAGCAAGCCCGCGCCAATAAGGTCAGTATCGACTGGAAAAGCTACGCCCCACCCATTCCTGAATTTACCGGGACCCGCGCCATCAAGTCCCAGTCCCTGCGCGAACTCGCAACCTACATCGACTGGACCCCTTTCTTCCACACCTGGGAACTACGTGGTGTTTGGAACTCCGAAACCGAGACACTCAAAACCCGGAATAAAGAAGGAGGAAAGGTCGCTAAAGAACTCTACTCTGAAGCAAAAGAACTTCTCGAAAAAATCATCACCGAAAAGCGCTTCACCGCCTCCGGAATTTATGGGTTTTTTCCCGCCAAAGCAGAAGGAGATGACATTCATCTTCCCGATCACAACGTCACCTTCCACACCCTTCGCCAACAAAATAAAAAGTCCGAAAAACCCAACTATGCCCTCAGCGACTACGTGGCTCCCAAGAGCGACCACCTCGGGGGCTTTGTCGTTGGCATTCACGGCGCGGATGAATGGGCGGCCGCACTTCGCGAACAGAACAACATCGACGAAGCTCTCATGGTGCAAGCGCTTGCTGACCGTTTCGCCGAAGCTTTTGCTGAACTCTTACATCACCGGGCCCGTATCGCTTGGGGAATCGAACGTCCGGGACAATTTAGCCAATCGGAACTCATCCACGAAAAATACCAGGGAATTCGCCCTGCTCCCGGCTACCCGAGCCAGCCCGACCACACCGAGAAGCGCATCCTTTTCAATCTTCTCCAAGCTAATGAGAAAGCCTCTGTCGAACTCACCGAGTCTTGTGCGATGCATCCTGGCTCGGCGGTTTGCGGGCTCTACTTCTCCCATCCCGACTCACACTACTTTATGATCGACAACCTTCAGAAGGATCAGATCAAAGACTATGCCGAGCGGAAAGAACTGAGCATGGAAGAAGTTGAAAAGTGGCTAGGACCATGGCTAGGTTACTAGCGTGAAATTGATCTTTATCATCGTGGTCGCCGCGCTTCCCTCCTGTTCTCAACTCAAGACGCAGGTCACAAATACCCCCCTCAATTCAATCGTCCTCGCCTCGGTAAGATCGATGCCGAAAGGCAGTGGCTACGATGCCTCACAGGCCGCGGTTGATAGGCTTGCCGCATGCGTTTCCCTCAAAAATGGAATCATCAAACAGGATCTCAAAGCGGCCAAGTCCACCTTCTGTTCCGGCGCCACTTATCTAGTCTTCCTCCGTACGATTGAACAACTTCGGCTTCACAGTTCCACCTTCTTACCGGAAGATAAATACGCCCGCTTCGCCAATCTGGGAGTCAAAGATGGTGAGGAAATCTTCGGACGCTGGAACGCCAATGGACCCGGAACTGCAAAGCTTTTTTCCGATCTGAACTGCGGAGTCAACTTCACCTCATATGACCACGCCCAGGCCGGAGACTTTATGAAAATGTGGTGGACTAATAGCATCGGAAAAAGAGAACGAGGCCACTCCGTTATCTACCTTGGCTCACATGGAGATCAGATCCAGTATTGGTCAGCAAACCAACCCGAGGGGTATGGTCGTAAGTCTGTCGCCAAATCACAAATTAAGCATGTCCTCTTTTCGCGCCTCACGAATCCAGCCCAGCTTATCAAGGCAAACCTTCTTTCTCCCAAAGACTTATTTCTCGAAGACATGCTCTACAAGGACTTTACATGGCGACAGATTTCCCAGTTCTGCAATGTCAAAGCCCACCCGTAACTTCCTTCTCTTTCGTCATCATTTCACGACCCTACCTGAGCCCAAAAAGATATGATCGATTGGCGTAGCATTCTTCAAGAAAGGGAAACCGAAACTCACTTCATCGTCGAAGGGCAGATTCCTGTTGAGCGCCTTCAAAATTCGTCATACTCCATAGATAAGATCATTCGTATCGGCAACGATCTTTCACGTGAAGAAGCATCATTCCTTCTTGGCTTTCATTTTCACCGCGGCTATCTCGCGATTGCCCGAAAACCTGAGAACCCCCCACTTTCTGAGATGACGAAAGGAACCCTCGTTGTTCTTCCCGAAATTGCCGACCCCGGCAACCTCGGCACTATCATTCGCAACACCGCCGCACTGGGCGGAGCGGGAGTCCTCCTCGGAAAGGGAGCCTCGCCATTCAACGCCAAAGCCATCCGAGCCTCCGCCGGCAACCTTTTTCACCTTCCAGTCCGACGAGCTCCAAATCTCCTCTCAGATCTCACCGAGATAAGTAAAACCCACACCATTCTTGGAACTAGCCTGTCTCAAAATTCCATTCCTATTAACAACCTCCCTCTAATTCCCAATAAAACTGCCCTCCTTCTGGGTCCGGAAGACTTTGGACTTAACCAGACCATTGAATCCCATTGCGATCATCTCATCCATATTCCCATGTCTCGAGGAACCGACTCGCTGAATGTTGCTTCGGCCTCGGCAATATTTCTCCATAAAATCCAACAACATCTTCTCTGATCTACAAGATCGCTTCGAATTCCTCCTAGAAACCTCAAGCAGTGGACAACGTAATTATTGCCCAATTCTAGCAAAACAAAAGTGGATTAGGCGCGATGACAGCATCTGCTTTTAAGAGAGTGAACCGAAGACCTCACAGATCGATTTTCTCCCGATGAGAAACTGCCCCCATCGCCCGCTTGTCGTTTGCCTGCTTTTTCGTTTCTTGCGCCTTTAGCATGATCAGTTAAGGTCCTCCTGACATGAAAAAATCAATTCTCGCTCTCTGCGCCTTTTCTTTTCTCGCTCCTGCAACGATCTCAGCTCACTGCCAGATCCCCTGTGGCATCTACAATGATGACAACGTCATTGAGTCTATGCACACAGACTTCGAGACTATCGAAAAAGCCTCAAAACAGATCATCGAACTTTCCAAGAACCCTTCAAAAAATGCCCACCAACTGACCCGGTGGATCACGAATAAGGAGTCCCACGCACAAGCGATCCAAGAGAAAATCCTCAACTACTTTCTCGCCCAACGTCTCAAACTCGCCGAAGCAAAATCTAGCCAAGCGACCTACACGGCAAAACTCCAACTTTGCCACCAGATCATCGTGACCTCCATGAAGTGCAAACAGTCAACCGATGCTACAAACGTTGCCAAGCTTCACGACCTGATGCACGATTTCGAAAAGCACTTCGGTATCCCAAAGAAATAGCAGAGTCATATTATCTCTGACTACCCCCCCCTTTGATGCTCCGTCTCCTCGCCTTAATTTCCTGCGGAGTCAAGATAGCCCAAGCCGCGCCCGATCTCCCTGAGATCGGGCGTTCTGTTTTCACCGACAAAAACCTTTCGAATCCTCCCGGTCAGTCATGCCTGACTTGCCACAATCCCAACCACGCATTTGCTGACCCCAGACGTGTCTCTCCCGGAGCCACGCCAACCCTCTCAGGCAATCGAAACGCTCCATCTCTCATGTATGCAGCGCTTATTCCTCCCTTCGCATACGAGGATATCCTACTCCCGGATGGAACCGAAATATTTACCTGGGAAGGCGGTCTCTTTCACGACGGACGAGCCAAGGACCTCTTCGAACAAGTAGACCAACCCTTTTTTGAGGCCCATGAAATGAACCTCAAAAATAAAGCCGATCTTGCACAGAAAATCCGCAAATCAACCTACAAGGGAAAATTCCCAAAGGGGGCCCTAAAGGATAACAACCAACTCACTTATCTTGTCTTTCGATCTCTTGTTGAGTTTTTAAAATCCCCATTCTTCCGCCCCTTCGATTCTCCCTTCGACCGTTACCAAGCAGGAGAGAAGAGTGCCCTATCTCTATCTCAAAAACGAGGCCTCGATATTTACAAAACCTCGGGCGGCTGTGCCGACTGCCATTTCCTCGAACCTCAAAACTGGAACAAACCACTCCTCTCCGACTTCGGATACGATAATCTCGGAGCGCCTGCCATCGGCAAAAAAGACCCCGGCCTCTTCGTGGTCACCGGCAACCCGGAAGATCTTGGAAAATTTCGAGCTCCTAGCCTCCGCAATATTGAACTCACCGCTCCTTATCTTCACAACGGCTCAATTAAAACTCTCCGCGAAGTTCTCGAATTCTACAACAAGCGCGACCTCGAACCCGAACGTTGGGGCGTCACCGACTACCCGGAAACTGTCAACCACGACGACCTAGGAAATCTTGGCCTAACCGACGAAGACATCACCAACCTTCTCAATTTTCTTCACGCCTTTACCGATGACAGCCTCACGAAGAAAGAAACAACTTTTCCTATTGCCCCAAAAAAGACGCCTTCCACCGAAAGCATCAGACTCAATTTCCCCGACCACACCCATCGTCTCGATCCGAACTTTGAGACAAAGTGATCATTTCTCAAGTTTCAATTGCTTTGGCAGCGGCGGGGAAGGCTAGTAGGTTTTTATAGACGAAATATTTGATTTCCACCTAATGATCTTGTGATGGTTGTTCACTGTCCCCTCGTCGCCGCCACAAGCTCGCAAGAAAACTCCCGATCATGCAGTGGTAAAAAGCCGAAATTGCACATGGTGCCGCAGCCATCAGGGTGAAATGCGTTTTTGCCAGTTGTGAACCGAGGCCAGAATTTTGCATTCCAACCTCAATCGAAAACGTCCGACATTCCTTTTCCTTCAGACCAAAAATCCTTCCCCAAAGGTATCCCAAAACGAATCCAAAAGCGTGCACAATGAAGACCGCGGGAAGCAAGGTCTGCCAATGCATTTGAATGTCTGATTTTGTGGCACCAACCACTGCCGCAACAATCAGCACAATCACAAAGACCGAGACCAGAGGTGACCCCTTCTTAATCGCTTCCAGCCTCTTGCCTGCAAGCGAGTTCAAAATCAATCCAACAATGATCGGCAGAAGAACAATCATCACCATCGAGACGACCATCTTCCATGCCTCAACTTCAAGGATTGCAGATGCGTAGGTCTTCGTCAGCAACGGAGTCAATCCTATCGCCAAAAGAGTCGAGCACATCGTCATCAAAACGCTCAATGCAAGGTTTCCGCGCGCCAGATAAGTCACCACATTCGACGCCGTCCCCCCCGGACAACAACTCACCAAGATGATACCAAGCTTGAATTGGGCCGGCAGCGAAAAGATTGTGGCAACTCCCCACCCAATCAGCGGCATGATTAAAAACTGGGCGACAATCCCAAGCACAACCCACTTGGGCATTGTCAAAACCTCCCGAAAATCTGCAAAAGTCAGGGTCATACCCATTCCAAGCATAATGATCCCCAATCCTAACGGCACCCACTTTAGTTCAGTTCCGGGAATCACCCCGAGAAACCACGTGAAATGCTCCGGCACAATCCAAGCCCATCCAGTCCCCAAAAGGGTCCACAACCAGAAAAAATTCACAAAGCGAGCGAACATGCCAAAACTCTTAACGATTCCAGCCATCCTGAATACCTTATTCTCCCGTTGCCTGAGATTCAAAAGCCTCCATAATCACCTCAATGAAGCGACTTATTCTGCTTTCCCTTCTCATCCCACTCCACGCCGCCGATTGGCCCCAGTGGCGTGGTCCGGACCAAAACAATCACGCTCCGGGCGGAGCTAAGCCGCCTCTCGAGTGGTCAGAAAATACGAACGTAAGCTGGAAAACCGCTATTCCTGGCCGCGGTCATTCCACCCCGATTTTTGTAAAAGGAAAAATTTATCTAACCTCCGCTGAGAAGAACAACTCAACCCAGTCACTTCTTTGCCTCGATCGAAAAACCGGAAAACTTATCTGGTCCAAGGTCGTCCATCAAGGGGGCTTTCCAACGCAACTCCATTCCGAGAACTCTCCTGCTTCAGCATCCCCCCAGTGGGATGGTCAAAACATTCTCGTCATTTTCCAGAACGATAAAAAAATAAAAGCCACAGCCATTTCGCCCGATGGGACAATCATCTGGTCCAAGACCGTGGGGGATTACCGTCCCTCATACCCATTTGGATTTGGCTCCACTCCTGTTCTCTACAAAGAGAATCTCATCATCGTGATTGGAACTAAAGAAGGCGGCTTTCTAACAGCTCTCAAATCTTCCAATGGTAAGGAGGTTTGGAAAACTCCAAGAGCCGGTCATGACTACTGGGCCACCCCTGTCGTCGCAACTGTTGGGGGCAAGGAACAGCTACTCATTTCTGGAATTAACAAGTTCTCGAGCTACGAACCCGCTACCGGGAAACTGAACTGGGAAACTGAAGCCGGAGCTAAATCGATGTGTGGGACTATCGTGTGGACAGATGATATGATCTTTGCCAGCGGCGGCTTTCCCGAGAAAGAAACCGCCGGCATCAAGGCCGATGGAACCGGCATCAAAGTCTGGCAGAACAAAGTCGTCTGCTACGAACAATCTCTTCTCTCGCACAACAACTTGATTTACGCCATCGCTGATGATGGCAGAGCTTATTGCTGGGGTGCCGAAACTGGAGAGAAGAAGTGGTCTGAAAAAATTGGCCGCCGGGGCGTGATGGCTTCACCACTGGCAGTTGGCGACCACATTTACGCCACCCTTAAGAATGGCACTAGCGTGGTCTTCAAAGCATCCGGAGACAGCTTTCAAAAAATCGCAGAAAACAAGCTTGGGGATGACACCTATGCCAGCCCCGTTGCTCTAGACAACCAACTTTTCCTGAGGGTTGGGAAGGTTGACCGCGGAAAGCGCCAAGAGTTCCTCTATTGCCTCCAAAAGTAGCTTCCCCTCTACCCTTTGGAGAAAAGACCCAAACTAGGATCTTCCTTTAAGAAAGGCCAAAATCTCGACAGCTGATTTTAGTGAGAAGCCCGTAAGATCAGCGATCTGATCCGCCGTTGCTTCCTTTATCCGCGCCACTGAACCAAACCGCTTCAGGAGCGCTTTCTTCTTTGCCGGGGACACACTAGGACAATCATCCAGCAAGCTTTCCTTTACCCGTTTTCGTAGCAATAACTCGTTGTAGCGATTCGCAAAACGGTGAGCTTCGTCACGAATCCGCTGCATCAATTTAAGAGCCCCCCGATCATGTGGAATGATTACCGGCTCACCCTCGCCCGGAAAAAAAATCTCCTCCCGCTGCTTTGCCAAACCACAGATCGGTAAACCGCCCAACCCTAGTCGCTGTAACTCCGCCACCGAAACACTGAGTTGCCCCTTCCCACCATCCACGATCACCAAATCAGGGAGCGTGACCGGGCTCTTCCCCTCGGATGCAAGTCGACGAAGAGTCTCGACATGACTTTCCTGCGTGCTTTCCGCAACTTCAGGATTAGCCTCCATGTTCTCCTGTAGAATTCGACCGTATCTGCGCCGAACTACTTCGGCCATACTTGCAAAATCATCCTGCCCGTCCACGGTCTTAATCCTGTATTGCCGGTAGTTCTGGTTATCCGGCAATCCATTCTTAAATCTCACCATCGAGGCCACAATGTGAGTCGACGAGATATTGGAAATATCGAAGCACTCCATAATCGTCGGTGGTCCGTTGAGTGAGAGCCAATCACCCAACTCAGCTAAATCCTCGGTTGGTTTAACTGTCGTGGGCACTCCCCGTCCCCGTGTAAACTGCCTCGTCGGGCTCAGCGCACGCTCAAGATTTACAATAACATCGCGAAGCCTAGCGGCCTTCTCGAAATTCAACTTCACCGCCGACTGCTCCATTTCCACCTTCAGGCTCTTAAGTCGCTCGCCCTTCCCTTTTCCGCTTAACAATTCGCAAGCCTGCTCCAATTGTTCTAGGTATTCCTCGCGATTCACCTTCGCAACACAGGGAGCCATGCAATTTCGAATCACATCAGCATTACAATGTTTGTAGTCTTTCTCTCCCGGACTTCGAGGCCGACAACTCCGAAGTCCAAATTCCTTGTTCAGCCAAGCAACTGTAGCCCGTAGCGCCCCCGAATGTGCGAATGGCCCGAAGTATCGCGCACCATCCCCTTTCTTAAGACGTGTTGTCTGAAACTTCGGCCACGGATCATCGAGATTTACCTTTACGAGGAGAAAGCGTTTATCATCGCGGAAGCTCACATTGTAGCGGGGCCGATACTGCTTGATGAGCTTTCCCTCCAATAGCAGAGCTTCTTGCTCGTTTCGAACTTCGTGGACTTCAAAGTCACAGATCGAGTCGATCAGGGCTCTGGTCTTGCGGTCCGCCCGTTTCTTCCCCGATGGCATAAAGTAACTGCTTAGCCGTTTCCGAAGATCTCTCGCCTTTCCGACATAAATGATCGAGCCCAACCGATCCTTATGCAGGTAGACACCCGGTTTATGGGGGACCTGCGAAAGCCTTGCTCGAAGTAAGGGGAGAACGGACATTGTCTGAAAGATTCTAGGCACAAAACCCCTAATTGGTATCGTTTAAATAGGGAATAAGAGGGTTACGGTGGGTTTTCCTGCACTTGCACCTGAATAATCTCCCGCTAGACTTCGACTAACTAGCTCATGAAGACCACTTTTCTCCTCGCGCTTATTTTGGCGCTGATTCCGTCCATTGCATCTGCCCAAGAGGTGGCAGACATTGCCAAAGACATCACCTTGGTCGAAATTCTGAAGAAGGGCGGTTGGGTCATGGGAGCCCTCGTCGTCCTTTCGATCTTCACCGCCATTCTCATTCTTCTTTATTTCCTGACCCTCCGTCGCAGCTCGGTCGTTTCAAATCGCTTTATGAATGCCTCGGAGGCTATGATACGAAAGCGTGATTATCTTGGGCTTGTCGGCTACTGTCATGGTCGAAGAGAAGCAGTTGCTCGGGTCACCCAAAAAACCCTCGATTTTCTGACCAAAAACCCAAATGCCAGCCACCCCGAAATACGCGAAGTTGCAGAGGCCGAAGGAAATCGTCAGGCCGGTATCCTAACCCAAAGAATCAGTTACCTGGCTGATATTGGAGGGATCGCTCCGATGGTTGGTTTACTTGGAACGGTAATCGGAATGATCAAATCTTTCATGGAAATTGCCAACGGGAACATCGAAGGAGCCAAGCAACTGGAACTGGCTCAAGGAGTCTGGGAGGCCCTAATAACCACCGCTGGTGGGCTCGTCATTAGCATCATCGCTATGACATTTTATTCCTACTTTCGGGGCCGAGTTCAAAACCACACCGCTGAACTAGAAGCGGCCGGAACCCACATCCTCGCCTTAATTGGTTCCCAAATCCAGCAAGGCCAGACTGGATCAACGAGCCAACCTCTCCGCGACGATTTCCCAATGCGCGATCTCTAGGAATCAAAGACCGCTTTAACGTCATGCGCATTCGCGATAACAATCCTCCGCCCGCCAGCTTTCAGCTGGCACCCATGATTGATATCGTCTTTCTCCTTCTGATTTTCTTCCTTGTCACCTACCAGATCACAGAACAGGAAAAGGACCTCAAAGTCGCTGTTCCCACCACCAGTGAAGGCTCTCAAAAAGCCCGTGTTGCCAATAAGATCGTAATTAACCTCTCCGCTAGCGGTGAAATCACCATCAGCGGCGAAGTTTACACCAAAGACCAACTCAGGCAGAAACTTAAACGAATTGTGAAAGCAGCCGAACTCGCCAACGAAGACGGTGCCGATCAACAACCAGTGCGAATCCGAGCCGACCGTGACGGCCGGAATCAGCAACTTCTCCAGCTTGTTGACGAAATCCAGAAAGCCGGTATCTGGAATATCGATTTCGCGACCCGTTCGCCCAAGAACCCTTAGTTTTTCCGATGAAGATCCGAGCCTTACTCGCTACTCTAATCGGGCTGTCACTTCCTTCTCCGGGACAGGCCCCAGATCAAAAGAAGGATGCCCTCCGTGTCAATCCAGCCCGCGATCTTTATGACCTCGCTACGCTAAACTACAACGACGCTAAAAACGGAAAAGATGCTAAGAAAATTGAACGGGACTATCGGATTGCCGCTAAGAAGTTCGACCAATTCCTAAGGACTTTTCCCCGCGATGAGAAGGCGATCGAAGCATGGTATTTCCTTGGTATGTCCTATCGTAAAATTGGCGAAAACGAAGCCAGCCGTATCTGCTTCAAATCCGCTGCCACAAATTGGAAGACCGGGAAATTTGTGGCAGCCTCTGCCCTCTTCCTTGCCTCCGACGATTACAAGGCTGAGAAATGGCGGGACGCGGCTAAGTGGTTTCAAATCGTCTCTGCTACAACAACAAACAAAGAGATTAAACACCAATCACTTTATCGACGGTTCCTCTGTTTTTATAAGCTCACAGACAAAGCCAACATGCTTCTTTCCTTGAAAGCTGTCATAGCAGATGAGAAGAGCCCATACTCCGAAACAGCCCGACTCGCCTTGGCCAGGCTATATCGCGAGTCACAAAGCACCAGACAAGCTCACGAGCAGTTTGTTATTCTGTCGAAATCAAAGGACTCGAAAATCCGCGCTGAAGCCACCTTTCAGGCGGCTCTTACCGCTCAGACACTTGGCGAAAAGACCCTCACCAAAATTTGGTTCCGAAATACCCTCTCGGAAGAACAACCGAAAGACGTTAAAGGCAAGACCCAGCTTGTTCTGATGAGCTTACACTATAAGGACATGCAATGGCAGGATGTCATTGATGTCTTTCGTATTGGAAACTTCGAACTCGAAAAACAATCCGAGCTTCAGCGCCTAATCATGGTCGCAAAATCCTACGACGCACTTGGCAAGGAGGACGAAGTAACAAAACTCTACGAGCAGATCGCCAAGCTCTCGCCCGGATCCGCGTCAAGCTTTGAAGCCACCTATAACCTCCTTGTTCGCGACCATCAGCGAAGCGCCAATAACTTCACCAAAGACGCCGAAAGTTTTCTGAACAGCTACGCCACCACAAAGGCCAAGGATCCCAAAATTCATTCTATTCGCCTACTTCTCGCCGAAAGCTTCTACGCAGCAAAGACCTATGAGAAAGCGATTTCACAGTATCGGTTGCTCAACCTTTCCCTTGTTGACGCTTCGAACGCTCTTGGCGTCCGCTATCACGTTGCTAAGTCACAGATCTTCCTGGAAAATGAAAAAGGAGCACTCGCTGCCATCGCCGCATTTATCGCTCAATTCCCGAAGGCAACGCAAACGACCCAGCTTCGCTTAGACCGAGCAGAACTCCTAAATGCAGCCGGTCGAGAAGGCGAAGCCGTTGGAGACTACAAAGTAATCCTTCAAAACACCACCGATCAGAAAATGAAGAGAATTCTCATTCTTCGCCTAGCATCTATCTATCAGGAGCAGGAAAAATGGGAGGAGTTTGTAGGCATGCAGGAACAAATTCTTCGGCTCCCCGCAGTTGACCAAAAAAGCCAAGCTTCCGCAAACTTTTGGCTCGGATGGAATCAGCTTCGCCTCAAGAACAGTTCCAAAGCAGAACCTTTCCTTCGCAAAGCTCGTGCTCTCGACTCCAAAACCTTCGCTTCTAAAGTCAGCCCTATTTTGGTCAGAAATGCCTTCAAAGCTGAAAATCTTGACCTCCTTGAAGATGAAATCAACCTGGCACGCCAAGACTCGCCCAAAACCAAACTCCCGTCCGCCATTCTGCAATGGTTAGGCGCCACTCTCATCAAAAACGGTGAAGAAGAACGCGGTTGGCCTTTTCTCCACGAAGGACTCTCGGACGAATCAACTCCGGCTAAGCATCTCGTTTGGAAACTCTACACCAAGGCATCGCTTGATTTCAAAAAGCACCCGGAAGCCTTGCGCGGAGCCAAGGCCATCCTAGAAATGGAAAAGAACGCTTACCGCAAGGCCGAAGCACTCTACTTCAAATCCCAAGCACACAACGGCCTCAAGCAATTTGATGAAGCACGTCAGGCCGCTTCTGATGCCCTCGACCTTCGCCCCGCCGGTGCACTCGATATCCGGCTCCGCATGTTTGCCGGAGATATCGACATCACAGCCGGAAAGCCCAAGGCTGCGATCCGACACTATATCATCGTTGAAAGCACTTTTGCAAAATCTGACTCCGATAAAAGGGAGGCACTTGCCAAGGTCATTTCAACGCTCAAGATCATCGGAACACCAAAAGCCTTGGAGCTGTTGAAAGACTATCAGAAGTAAGAGAGGTTCTATTCCCACTCAATACTCGCGGGCGGCTTAGTCGAGATATCGTAAAGGACACGGTTAATTCCGCTGACTTCGTTCAAGATTTCCTGACTTGTCTCGCGGAGAAGTTGGGCCGGGAGGTCAACCCACTCGGCAGTCATGGCGTCTTCAGAAATCACCGCTCGCAGATTAGTGGCCCACTCGTAACTTCGTTCATCTCCTTTCACCCCGACTGTCCTAACCGGAATCAATCCGGCATAAGCCTGCCAAACCCGATCATACCATCCATGTTGTTTGAGTTTTCCGATAAAGATGGCATCACATTCGCGAATAATATCGAGCCGCTCACGATCAACCGCACCTGGACAACGAACGGCCAATCCCGGTCCCGGGAAGGGATGACGCCCAAGAATGTCCGGGGCAATTCCCAACGCCGCACCCAACTCACGAACCTCATCCTTAAAGAGTTCGGCCAGTGGCTCCAGCACCTTTCCCTGTTCCTGAAGTTCAAGAATTTTGGGAACCCGATTGTGGTGAGTCTTTATGACCGAAGCTTTTGACTTCGCATTTGAAGCACTCTCAATAACATCGGGGTAAAGGGTCCCTTGAGCCAACATCTCGGCATTCCCAACGGAATCCCAAAAAACCTTAATGAAAAGGTTTCCAATGATCCGCCGCTTCTCCTCCGGATCTTCTTTTCCAGCCAAAGCACCTAGAAATTCGTCGGAAGCATCCACTGTTTCAATCTCTACGCCCATGCGCTGAAAATTGTTTTGCACCAAAGCTGCTTCATCTTTTCGCAGGAGTCCATTATCCACAAAAATAGGGCGGACTTTCACTCCGGCCTCTTTGAGCAGCACCGCCAGAACCGTACTATCAACTCCCCCGCTCACACCACAAACAACTTGTTTCTCGCCAACAAGTCCGCGGATTCCCTCAATCATTTCGCGCTTGAAATCCTCAATATGAAAACGTTGAAGTTTCTCTGCTTGCTGGAGGAAATTTTTAAGAATCCGCAAACCTTCGTGTGAGTGCGTCACCTCGGGGTGAAATTGAATTCCAAAAAATCCACTCGGCCAGCGTAAACTCACCGGAGTACCATGTTGATTGGTCGCGATCACTTCGGCCTCTTCATGCAGATCCTGAACGGTATCCGAATGACTCATCCAAACCTGAGAGTCGCTAGAAACTCCATCGTAAAGATCCTTGTGGCAGGTCGGAGTCAAAGCGGCAGCACCATATTCCCGTTTATTACTCTTTTTCACTGAGCCCCCAAATTTGATATTCAGAAGCTGCATCCCGTAGCAAACCCCGAGAACGGGCACTCCAAAGGACTTCAATTTCTCGAAATCGATATCAGGAGCATCCGACTCGCTGGTGCTCTTGGGGCCACCCGAAAGAATGATCGCCCCGGGCCGACCAATTTCAGCGATATCTTCTGGTGCGTAAAGCTTAGCGAAAAAACCCAATTCGCGTACCCGGCGAACAATGAGCTGGGTGTACTGCGACCCAAAATCGAAAACAGCAACATGTTGAATCTCTTGCATCTTAAAATCAGGAAGCAGGTTGGTAGTTCGTGGGCTCCTCGGTGATGGTAACATCATGAGCGTGGCTTTCGCGAAGACCACCCGGGGTAATGCGGACGAATTCGGCCATTTCTCGAAGCTCGGTTAAGGTCCGTGCGCCAACATATCCCATTCCAGAACGAAGTCCGCCCATGAGTTGAAAAACAACATCTGCCAATGGCCCTTTGTAAGGAACGCGACCCTCCACCCCTTCGGCAACTAGCTTACCACTAGAGTTTTGTCCGTAACGATCACCCGCTCCCTTTCGCATCGCACCAATCGAACCCATACCACGATAAGTCTTAAAACGACGACCCTGAGAATGAACGGTCTGTCCTGGACTCTCTCTCGTTCCGGCGAGCAAAGAACCTAGCATGACGAGATCGGCACCGGCAGCAAGAGCCTTGGTGATATCACCCGAGTATCGAATTCCACCATCGGCAATAACCTGCACGCCACGCTCGTGAGCAGCATCGGCAACATTTTGAACAGCCGTAAACTGAGGCATCCCCACCCCGGATATCACGCGGGTGGTGCAAATCGACCCGGGACCAACCCCAACTTTAAGGCAATTTGCTCCCGCGCTGATCAAGTCCCTGGCACCTTGGGCCGTAACAACGTTACCGGCTACAACCGGAGTTTCACCAAGCTCGCGGAGCTTCTCGATCACCTCCATAACACGCGAAGTATGCCCAGTGGCGGCGTCTATAAAGAGAGCATCAGCTCCAGCTTCAAGGAGAGCCTTAGCACGATCTAAGAATTCAGGGCCCGGTCCCACCGCCGCACCGCAACGGAGTTGGCCATTTGGATCTTTGGACGCACTGGTGAAAGTAATTCGTTTTTCAATATCAGCACCGGTAATCAATCCAGCCAAAGTCCCATCATCATTCACCAAAGGAAGTTTTTCGATTCGGTTTTTGTAAAGAATCTCCCGAGCCTGACGTTGGTCCATATCGGCCGGCGCAGTCACCAATCGATCCATCGGCGTCATGACATCTTCGACCAGAGCTTCTTCACTTGGAATGTGACGAAGATCGCGTCCGGTGACCATTCCCTCAAGACGGCCATCCGGACCAACTACCGGGAATCCAGAGAATCCCTCCCGCCCCATGATCCCGCGAACTTCGGCCACCGTCAGCTTTCTCGAAACTGTCAGGGGTTGGTAAATAACCGCGTTCTCGGAACGCTTCACTTTAGCCACCATCGATGTCTGCTCATCGATGGTGCACGCACGGTGAATCACCGCAATGCCACCCTCACGGGCGAGAGCCATCGCGAGTTCAGTCTCAGACACCGTATCCATGGCAGCTGAGACGACCGGGATATTTAATGGGATTCCTTTGCACAACTCAGTGCCCACATCGGATTCGGAAGGGAGCAGTCTGCTCAAACCGGGCGTCAAAAGGACGTCGTCAAAAGAAAGGGCCAAAGATGGATCCGCCATGGACGATTCAAGGGAATTTGGCCTCCGAAAGCAAGCGCGATTCGGCTGTGATCGAAAAAAGCCCCCGAAAACCGATGAAGATCAGTTGCCGGAGGCCTAAATTATTAGGTCGGATATTAGCCTAAAATCAGTCGAGGAACACAATTTTTCCAGGCTCTCCCTTAGCCTCGGCCTGAGCTTGCTTCTCGTGCTGTTCGGGTGAGCAGGAGGAATCGATTGGAGCGTCAGGCTCTTCTTCGTTCACCTGCACGAGGCCCTTCTCGAGTAGAAACGCCTCCACCTCTTCTCCGCTGACATCCGGAAGCATTTGACCGTTCACTTCAACACAAGGACTGAGAGGTTGGCCGGTTTTCTGTTCCATTTCCCAACGGAAAGCGGGATTCTTGATGATATCCTTCTCATCGAATTCCAATCCATATTTTCGCATAATAGCGCGGACGCCTTCGCTCCAGCCGCAAAAAGTCTTTAAATACGCCGTGATTTGAGGTTCTTGATCGCTCATTACCGGGATTATAGCGAGGTCTGGAGGTCTTGCAACCACGCACCGCCACCAGGAGTTTCAATACGAATACGATCCCCCGTTTTGATGGCAAGTCTCTGAATCCCCCTCAACTCCTGCCACTGCCCGTCACGCAAGAGTAAATTACGCCCGGGAACACCGTTGGGGCGCGGAATAAGCTCACGCCGTTGGGTGAGTAGCGATACCGTGGTTTCCTCCAAAAACTCGATCTCCCTTACCAAACCATCGCCACCCTTCCACTCACCCTGCCCACCGGAACCGCGCCGGATTCCAAACTCACGAACCCGCACAGGAAACCTCTCCTCGATAATTTCTACATCAGTGATGGCGGTATTAGTCATGTGTACGTGACATCCACTCCTTCCATGCCAACCCGGACCAGCTCCGGCCCCGCCACCGATCGTTTCATAAAATCCAAAGCTCTCATTTCCAAAGAGGAAATTATTCATCGTGCCCTGTCCGTGGGCCTGTAAGCCAAGAGCTTCCAGAAGAACATCTACGATTCTTTGGCTGGTCTCGACATTACCCCCAACCACCGCTGGACACGCTTTCGGATCACGCGTAAGCGGTGGGTCCAGAATACCCGATTCGGTCACGATCTCGACCTGATCAAGAAGTCCTTCATTCAAAGGAACATCCGTCCTCACCCAAAGTCTCAAGGCATATAAAACTGCACTCCTAACAATAGCCGGAGTGGCATTCAAGTTGCCTGGATGGACGTCGGCCGAGCCGGAGAAATCCACCACCAACTTTTTATCTTTGGATATCCTAACCCGGATTACCGAGCCGTCATCCATCGTGTCTTGCGCACTTGCCTCCCCAAATCCCTCCAAGGCTCCGGCAAGAAGAAACGAGGATCGTTCATAAACTCCCCTCATATGACAAACCACAACCTCCACCGAAGACTGTCCAACCAGCTTTCCCAGCGCTTTCACCCCATACCGATTAGCCACAACCTGCGCTTTTAAGTCGGCTAAATTATCCGCAGGCGATCGAGATTCTTCGAAAGACTCTCCCCCAATGAATTCAATTGAAGTTGGAGGAATCACGATTCCCTCCTCAGCAAGGCAGCAGCCATCCGGAGGCATTGACCCCGGAGTTTTCCCTCCAATCTCAGCATGGTGGGCACGATTAGCAACAAATCCGACCAATTGCTCATCGACAAAAACCGGACTAATCACAGTGACATCGGGCAAGTGAGATCCTCCGAACGCAGGGTGATTCACCACCACTGTATCACCTTTCTTCCAAGTTCGATCGCAAGACACCTTTCGCACACAGAGCCCTAGGGCACCCAAATGAACAGGAATGTGGGGAGCATTCACAATCAAACGGCCTTCGGCATCCAAAAGAGCACACGAGTAATCAAGCCGCTCCTTGATATTCGTAGATAGCGCAGTCCTCCTTAACAACTCCCCCATTTCCTCAACCACACCCTCAAAACGACGCCTAAAAAGCTCCGCTTCGACAACCGCGGGAGCTCTTCCTTCCAATTCATTCCGACCTTCCCAATCCAAGCGTATCGAGCCACCTGTCCCCCGAAAAACCCGCCATCCCTTCTCGAGTAGGAGAGTAGAAAACCCATCTTGCTCAAGAGTCAACTTCTCAACCAATCCTCCTCGCTCAAAACATTCGAAGTCCAAATCGGCCGATCTACCCACCAACTCCAATCTCAAGGCAACCCACTCGATTTCGCGATCAACCGGGCGGGCGTCTCCATAAAGCTCACGATATCTCGTCTCGAAGGCTTCTCTAAGTTCCAACTCGGAAATATCCTGACCTGCCTCAATTTCGATACTAGAATCCTGCCCTTTTAACCTGAGCTCGAACAAACTCCGATGAACTTGTCGACCTTCCCTCAACTGGTCCAATTCTTCACCGATTGAACCATCTAATAACTTCAAAACCTGTCTTACCTTGATCTCTCTATCGGCAGCTTGATGTAATCCCCACGCGCTAAGAAGTCCCGCGTCGGCCGGAATAAGAATCTTTTTCATCCCGAGTTCCCTCGCCAGTGCACAGGCGTGTTGAGGACCAGCACCTCCAAAAGCCACGAGAGTGTGATCCCGGCAATCATATCCATCTCGAGTTGAAACCTGCCGTAACGCTTCGGCCATGTGCCCAATCGCTATCTTTCGAAGCCCCACCAGAAGTTCACCTCGATTCACCTCTTCTCCAATTTCCTGAATCAGTTCATCCAACTTTCCTTCGGCCGCAGTTCGATCCAGTGGAATGTCAGCACGCGTTTCATCCATGAAACCCAAAAGCAAATTCACATCAGTCACCGTAAGCGGACCACCAGATCCGTAACAAGCTGGACCCGGCGAACTTCCAGCACTTTTCGGACCTACTTGAAGTCCGCCATTTCTCCACTGACAAATTGACCCTCCTCCGGCTGCCACGGTCTCGATCTTCACCGCTGGCGCTAGAACCCTCACTGGACCGATCTCCTGTTCGTAACGATATCCTGGTTCACCAGCAATCCGAGCCACATCGGTGCTAGTTCCTCCCATATCAAAAGTCAGAACTTGCTCCAAGTCGCAGGCTCGAGCCAGCGCCGCCGCCCCAGCGATTCCACCCGCCGGACCACTAAGCAAACTATCCACGGGACGAAATGTTTCCGCAGATTTCAACTGCCCGGCACTTGTCATCAGCGAGAGCGGAACTCCAGGGAGAGCATCTTTAAGAGAGCGAAGAAAACCTCCCATCACCGGAGTCAGATAAGCATTGGCCACGGTAGTTTCCATTCTAGGCCACAGCCGAATCATGGGCGCAATTTCATGGGATACACTCACCTCCGCACATCCGCTATCGCGTAAAATCTTAGCAACTCGTTTTTCATGACCCGGAGCCACATCCGCATGAATCATTGCAACTGCCAAAGCTTTTGCCTCTCCAGGATCCGCAAGCTCCGACTCATCAAGAGGTTCTAATTCACGACCCTGCCGGTCAAACCGACCGCTCACCCCGATCACCCGCCTAGTCACTGGAACTGAAAGAGAAGGCGAGAGTTCAAACAGATCGGGCCTCCGTTGGTCTCGGACTTCCAACAAGGACTCAAAACCCTTCGATGTATAGAGATCGACCGGGGTGCCTTTTCCCTCCAGCAAAGCATTGGTTCCTCGAGTCGTCGCAACCCTCAAATCGCCCCGGGGGAATTCAGAACCCGGCGCACTACCGGTCAAAAGACGGGCTACAACAACAGAAGCGTCTTCACCCGAGACCAATTCAATGACTTGACCTAGCTGAAACTGACCTTCGACCTTGATCCTTCCAAGCTTGGGCACCGAGTCAGTAATCAGGACGCCATCAACCGAAAAGCCCTCAAGTCCACGATCATGATCCGAGAGAGGTCGGTCACAAACTAACCACCCATCCTCGATGGAAACCACCGAAGTACGAAGAACTCCGGAAGAAAGAACCTTACAACGAATCTGCGACCCCGACGGAGTTAATGCCCATCCGTCGGCAAATGTCCCACCGACATCGATTCGAATCTGCCAACCTGCCATACCTCAGTGTTATTCTCCAAAAATAGCGCAGGGACAATCAATCGACTTGAGAAAACTCCCGCGCAACGATCGTCAAAATTTCGCGCACCCCAGGACGGAACTCGCCCTTATAAAAAACAACGAGGGTCGTCGCTTCACCATGAATCAACTCAACAGAAGCCTCCTCAGAAACCACATTCAAGTCAGCGCCGTGGCCAAGGCCTCGTATTCCACCGCGCAAAACGCTGAAGGCAGCCTGCTCGGCCCGCCCAAGTAATTGCACACTCACAATTCCGGAGAGAGCCGATGCTCTTTTTAGTATCTCATCGCGGTTCAAATTCTGCGCGACTCCAAAGATTGCGCGCAACACTAACTGTCGTTCATCGATAGATTGGGGGTCCGGAACTGGATCTGACGATAGTGGAATATCGGACTCAGCTAAGCGCTTGAGTGCTGATTGCTCGAAGGGAGCAGGCATCACAAGCGGGTCCTGCTCCTCCATTTTAGGAGTTTCCCGGACAGGTTTGGGAGGATCCACCGGTCTGCCTGGGATCGCAAACCCTTCCATGGGCTCCGACAGACGAATTGGGGGAGGCCCTACCTGCTTTGGCACGGAACCAGCATCAGGTGAAGAAGGTGACAGCGGAACCTCCTTCTTAATCCTCCGCTCAGGAAGCTGACTTGGTGACTTTTCCAGCGTACCTTCCTGCTGAAATGGCAACGGGGTCTCCGGCTGCTTGGGTGTTTGCTCAAAGGGATTCTCCAGCGGTCCAGACGAATCACTCTGCGCAGCTGTGAATGGATTGGAGGGATCGGGTTTCATAAATAAAAGGAGGATGGAATTTTTTACTCTTAAACAGTCAAACGCTTGAGCTTACGCTTAATTGATAACTTGGCCGCGGTCGGCAAACGGTCCACAAAAAGAACTCCGTTGAGGTGATCTGTTTCGTGCTGGATGGCACGGGACAACAAGCCATCAGTCTCCACGAGAATCTTACGACCATCGAGCAGCTCGAGAGTTGCCCTAACCTTCGCCGGCCGACGGACTTCAGCATTGATCCCCTCGATACTCAGGCAGCCTTCGGTCGCCGACTCCTTCTCACTCCCAAACTCAATTGATGGATTAATAAAAACCAATGGCATAAGATCATCGAGAGAACTTTCCTCTCCATCGACCTTCAAAAAGGTAATGCATTCGGGATCGTGGGACACATCCACCACAGCCATTTGAATATCGCGATCGACTTGAGGCGCAGCAAGCCCAACCCCCTGGGCCTCAACCATTGTTTCAATCAAATCCTCTCCTAACTGCTTAAGCTCGTCGGTCACCTCGGTGACCTTGCGGCATTTTTTACGAAGCACCGGATTGCCATATTGGGTAATTTCAAGAATCATAATCAGGGGCTTTCGGAAGAAAAAGTACCGTTTGTTGATTGAGGTCTCTCAACCAAGTAGTAAATCTCTTTTTCGGAATAACCGGCGTCAATTGCAGCACTATGAGCCCTTAGAATCGCTTGAAATGGGCATTCCTTGTCTACTCGAAGGGCAAGTTTTAAGCCAGCTCTCTCCTTAAGATTGGCGATAAGATATTCCTTTAACAAGCCCGGAACCACTGGCGTCCCATCAAGTTCAGCCCTACCATCTTTGCCCAGTGACAAGGTCGACCGGGTTTGCTTGGTCGTCGTAACCTTCATCGAATGCGCGGATGGCAGCGAAACTTGAATCTCCGGCTTGAGCTTCTTTTTCTCGAAATCATCCGGATCCTTCATCGTCACGATGAAAAAAAACAAAAGTGTCACCAAAATATCGATCAAGGGGACGATCGAGACCGTGGGGGGCTTCCGGGCTGTGCGGTTGAATTCCACTCGATAAGATTTTACGATTTATCGCGAAAGAAAACGTGTTGGTGACAGGCCGAGACCACCCGCCCCAGCAGCACTTCGAGCCGCGCCGAAAACAGCTCGATTTTCCGACTAAAAACACCTTGAGCGATGACCGCCGGGACAGTAATTGCGATTCCTACAATGGTCGTGCTGAGAGCGGTCGCGATACCAGCACGAATTCGCTCGTTATCTTCCAAATCAGAGAAGGCCGTGACCAAGCCGCTCGCAGTTCCTAGCAATCCAAGGAGGGGTGAAATCGTGATGATGACATCGAGAACCGACATCCCCGCGTTCATTCGGACGATTTCTTCTCGAGCAGAGGACTGCACGGCCTCCTGGACTTCACCCTGTGTCTTCCCCGCATTACCAAGAGCAACCGAACAGAGACGTGAGAGCGAGTTTTCCTCACGCGCAAATTCGCTTTGCAAATTGCCAAGCGTTCCTGCCTCAAGATGCTCTTCGAACCGCTCGACTTCACGTCCCAGTTCATCGGGGACAACTCGTGAACGCTTTAGGCTGATCGACTTCAGTAAGATGACTGTTAAACCAACCAAAGAACATATTCCAAGTAGGATCATAAAAACCCCCCCCCCTTTAAAAAAATCCCACGTTGTTTCGAGTGCTTCGGAAAACTCCATATTTTTTACTTAATGATAATTGAAAGTGACGATGATCTCCAAGGGATCGCCTTTGAGTTCCGTGACAACATCTTTTGGCATCTTCGGGATATTGATCCCACTGAGCGCCCGCAAGATCATGCCCCATTGGGTCCCTGACGCTCCCACCATAGCCATTTGCTTCTGACGTGACACCTTACCGCTCTTGTTCACAACAAAGTAAAGGGTCACGTTACCAGGGGCGAGGAGTGAGCGATTGCTGATGTTTTCCATTTGCCAAGCCGTTTCGAGCTTTTTGAAAATTGCTCCTTGGTATCGGCCAATCGCTGTATTGGCGACATCGAGCGAACCTTTGCCATTCGCGCTGATCACTCCGGCGATGCGGGTCTTTCGGGATCGCGGAGCGAAGCCACCATTCTGCTCAGCCGCTTCGCGCTGATCCTTTGCTGGGCGCTCGGGCATAGTCTCTTCGGCATTCTCAATCTCCGGCTTGACCAGCTCTTTCTTCCGACCGTCACCCACTTCCTCCTCTAATAACGCCAAGGCTTCCTCAATTGAGGTCAGTTCATCCTTTGGGGTTACAGGCGCTGCCTCCTCGACTGGAACGGGCACGGGATCTTTCACAAGCGGTTCGGCATCACCAGTCGTCTTCGCGGTCTCTTGATTAATCTGCTCATCACCTTTTCCAACATCCACCGAATCCCTCATACCGGTATTCCCGCCCACTGCATCACCTTCAGAAAAGTCGGAGTCGAAAGTTTTGGGATCATTTTTGGGCTCTTCATCTCCAGAGAGGGCCGCCCTATCTTGCTCACCCGCAATTGCATCTTCATCGCTGCTCGCAGTCGTATCACGCTCGCCAATCAAATCTGTTTCCTTGGGAGGTTCTCCTGACTCCTGAGCCTCATTTGTCTGAACAAAAACGGGAGACGGATCTTGTTCCTCGGCTTCTTCCGGTTGCTCAGGCTGTATTGGAACAACCGACACCCCAGCGGGTTCCTCATAAACCATCTGCATTTTGATCAGATCGGGCCTCGGCTCAGATTTCTTTTCCTCATAATCAATCCGCTCTGAAAACAAATTCGAAGCCATGAGAACAACGAAGAGGAAAAATAGGCCGATGTGTGCCCATGCCGCTATCAGCAGAGCAAAGACGAGATCACGTCGGTACATCAGACTATTCATCGCAACTTCGGTAGTCTCGCCAAAAAAAAATAAAAAACAACCCCTTAGGCCGCTAGGAGATAAGCTCCAACCAGTGAACCAAAGAAAATTTCGGGATTAGATCCGCCCAAACCATCTCATCATCAGGGGGATAATCCTCTGAACTTCCTGATAAGGAGTCCTGAACCTCACTCGATGCCCCTTCCCCGAAATAGAACCCCTAAACGGTGGGACCCCAAACCGATTTCATGAGCCACTCGTCTAACACCACCTTTTCCAGCCGATACCACGCTGAACATCAAACCGCTCTTTTTGTCTTTCAAAAAAACATCGCCTTACGTCTTGAAATCGCGCGATTGAAATACCATCCATCCCAAAATAAAAAGACTCACACATAGTCCCATCAAAATTGAGTAACTTTCCACAATTCGTTCCCAAGGGATATTTTCCTGAAGGACATAAATCCAGTTCGCCATTCGGAAGGTAATAAAGACGTCTTTGTGATTTGCTAGAAAGGGAATGTTCTGCAAAACGAAATCTATAAAAAACACGCTCAACGCCATCACGGAAGCAGCAGCCGGCTTAATCTTTAGGCAGGAAAAAAAGAAGCCCAGTGAGGTCACCACACACATACTCAAACCCATGAAACAGGCCCCCGTAAAAAGCCGCTGAAAAGCTTCATCGCGATCTGGATACACGGCAAGAATATACATCTCGGGATTCCAGACAAAGAGCCCCCCTTCACTTCCCATAGCAAACAAAGCCATCCCATATCCAGTCAGTCCCACGAAGATCACAAAGGTCACAGTGTAGATAATGACGGCGCAGTATTTGAGAACTAGAATCCGCAAGCGAGACACCGGCCGCGATAGAACCATCCGCATGTTTCCATCCTCCGTTTCTTTGGCAACAATATCTCCGGCGACCAATGCGAAATAAATCGAACCCAGTAAAAACATACTAAATCCCATAATCCAATAAGTTGCCGTCAGTGATGATGAGAGAAGCTCCACCGGGATGAAGTTTCGTTTCGCCAAATCCTCGAACTGTTCACGACCAACATAAATCCACAGAGAGAGGAGCAAGGCCTCAAAGATCAAAAATACAACATAGCCAATGTAGGTCCGCTTGCGGGCAAAGAGCTTTTTAAGCTCCCCTCGTAATTGTCGAAGAAACATCATGGCTTGCTCAAACTACTGTGTTCCAAATAGACATCCTCTAATGAACGCCTGACCGGTGTCACTTCATTAACCTCTGCGCCCCGTTCAATTAAGGACCTCACCACATCAGAGATCTCAGTCCCCTCGGGAAAGATCCACCGGTCTCCGTTCATCTTCTCTCCTCCGAAACTACTCACGACCTCGCCAAGAATCCTAAGCGGCTTCGCTTGCAACCTAAACCCCGGGCGGTCGTCACGAAGCTCATCCACCGCCCCCTCATAAACCAACTCGCCAGCCCGAATGATCGCAACCCGATCGCACATTTGCTCCACCTCGGACAAAAGGTGCGAATTAAAAAGGACGGTCATTCCCCGCTCCTTTCGAAGCCCCAAAATAAAATCACGAAACCACTTAATTCCCTCGGGATCGAGTCCATCGGTCGGTTCGTCCAATAAAAGAATTTCCGGCTCGGGCAGCAAGGCTTGCGCCAGGGCAAGTCGCTGCCTCATTCCATGACTGTAGGCGCCAACCTTTGAATGAATCCGGTCGCTCAAATCCACCCGCTCAACAACTTCCATAGCCGCTGCCCTGTCAAAGCGTCCGCTTAAACCGACCAACACTTTGAGATTATCCCAACCGCTCATGTAATCGTAGAATGCTGGGGCCTCAAAAATCGAGCCCACCTTACGGAGAGCCTTTTGTGGGTTTTCCCGGACCGAGATATCACCGATAAAAACCTCCCCGCTTCCAGCGGCCACCATACTTAAGATGATCCCAAGCGTGGTGCTTTTCCCTGCGCCATTGTGACCAAGAAGACCATAGATTTCTCCCCGATCGACCTCAAATGAGACGCCCTTCAGAGCATCCTTTCCTGCGAACTTCTTGGTGAGATTTTGAACCTTAAGCATCACTCAGTCTCCACATCAAAGTCCAAATCCTTCCCCGCCGACAAATCAAGAAAAAGGAAATTTGTGCCATTTTCAGCCCCATGATAAGCTTCTTTGTCGTGAATTAAGGGAATCTTCGAACTACCACGAGACATTCCCATCATGACCACTCTGGTTCGTTTTAAGCCACTGGCACGGTGATTCCAGAAATAACTCGATCCAGTCTGGCGATAATCCTCGTGATCAGCCGGACATTGAAAAACCTCAGGCCCATCCACATAGGGACGAAGGACTTCTTCAAGAACATTGTTTCCACCGGAGTGCGACTTCCGCCCCATCTTAATCCCTGGGAAAAAGTTGCCGTTTTCACCAAGATAACTCTCAAGAGCTATACCCAAACCCCGGAGTCTTGAAAGGCATTTTGTCGATTGCGCAGTGGATTTCATCCCCCCCAAAATGGGCAAGCCAACACCTGCAAGCGCAATCATGATACCAACCACCACAACGAGTTCCGTCATCGTAAAACCTCGCCTCATAGCCCTACTTTTGGTTTGGCAAATCCCTGAACAACTTCACCAACAGCATCCATGAATGGAAGGAGCGACATCTTGATGTCAGCGGAAGCCCCCTGATAATAGGCGCTAAAACCCTTACTAATGACCACTTTTAAAATCTCAGGATCTTCTTCTTTTAAACGGGCAAGGGCCTCAGCACCTTTTCCGTCCGACATATCCCGAACCGATCTCTCCACCATTTTTTGACGCTCTTCGGAAGGCATTTCATCGAGTGATTCCATGAGTCTCTCCATGTTCTCGTTGAAAATCAAATCGACGAAGTGGAGCTTTTCCTCCTTGGAAAAGCGAAAAAACATTTCGATAACATCTCCCTGCTCGTCGAGCTGCTTTCGCTGTCTCAAATCAAGCCGGTTGAGTGTCCCGGCAATTTCATCGATCCTTTCTAAACGCTTCTCACTTCTCACTTCCGAGTATTTGGCCGTACCCTCAACCGACCAGTCCTCAAACTCGGCTTGGTTAATCATCCCTGACACCTTCCCCGGAGTCGCTTTCCTGGCACCACTCCAACTAGTAATCCCCCATACCCCAGCCCAGATTAAACCCAGTACAATTGCGCCCCGAATCAGAGTTTCTTTGTTCATTTCAGTTGAATTCTAACCTCATTCTCTAACAGCGCAAACGATCATCGAGGTCGTTACTTTCGAAAGGCGGACTTGAGCTCAGCGATACTGGTCACCCTTAAAGAAAGCACTCCAATCCCATAAATGGTAGCCCCAAAGCCCACCAATATTGCTGTCGAAATCGCTTTCGCCCATGGCCCTGCATCCAGCCAGCCAGCCATCAGTGCTTTTACCCCCAACAATCCGAGAGCCATCACTAGGCTAGCGACCACCATTCCACGAAGCCGCCGCCAATTCTCGCTCTCCAAGGTCACAAATCCCCGCAAACCAATCCAAAGTAAAACGACATTTACCCAGGCCGAAATCGAGGTCGCGATCGCGATCCCAACATGCCCAAAAAAGGGAAAGAGAAACAAACTGCATACAATATTCACAAGCACCGTAATTCCAGCCATCCACATCGGCGACTTGGTATTCTCTCGCGCGAAGTATCCCGGCTGCAGTACTTTGATTAGCACATACCCCGGTAATCCTATCGCAAAAGCTCCAAGCGCTCGTCCAGTTTGGAAAGAATCCGAAGCGGTAAATGTTCCCCTCTCGAAAATGACCGAGATAATCTCTTGCGGAATCACCATCAACGCAATCGCCGCTGGCACGGTCACAATCATCGCCAACTCCAGCCCACTTACCATTGTTGCACGTGCTTCACTCTCCTTGTCACTGTGAAGCAATCTCGTGATTTCTGGTAGCAGAACCATACCAAAAGCAATTCCAATCATCCCAAGCGGCAGTTGGTAGATCCGATCCGCATAGTAAATGTAAGAAATCGCTCCCTGTTGAAACGACGCCACGATTCCCCCGACCAGCAAGTTGATTTGCTGAATTCCAGCGGCTATGACGCCGGGACCCATTAGGACCAAAAGCCTCTTAAATCCGGGATCAAAAACTGGCTTCTTCAAAACCACAGGCAAACCGGCTCGTAAACACACCCACCAAAGCACACCCAACTGCAAGAATCCCGCGAGCGCCACGCAGCAAGCCAGCGCAACTCCTCGCCACTCGACAAACTGCACCAGTCCCAACAACCCACAAAGGAAAACCAAGTTTAGGATAACGGGCGAAAAAGCTGGCGCTGCAAACTTTTTCAAGGTCGTCAACACTCCGCTAAGATGCGCCACCAGCGCCATACAAAGCAGATAAACGAAGGTGATTTGTGATAGCTTAACTGTCAGATCATAGGCTCCCGGATCATTGTTATAGATCGCCAGCTCTCCGTCTCCCGATGCCATCCCCTTGAACACCGCATAATCGTGATCCGGAGGAAGAGGGACCCGTAGGAGCCCCTCGTCATTCACAAGCCAGCTCCCATCTTTAAATATCTGATCACGGGCAGCTTCTATCTTGAATTTTTGCTCTTCCTCGGTATCAGTCTCCTTCCACTCAACCTCCCCGTTATTCTTAAGGCTCTCGAAAATGATCGAAGCCAGCTCAACTTCTTTACCTTCCGCTTTGACCTCTCCACCGAAAACCTCACCAAGAACATCAAAGAAAGCAGGATTACCTCGTCTAACTACGCTTAGATTTTCAAAACTGGCTTCACCTTCTTTCGTCTCCAAATAAACCGCTTTGGCACCTCGCAAAGGAATCCGAAACTCTATCGCCTCACCACCAAGCCTTTCTTCAGCTTTAGGCAAAAACCCAGGCACTACCACCAACATGATCGCGGCCATCAGGGGAATTGCCAAAAGAGTTAGCAGCCCAAGTGTCCCTAACAAAATCGTAAAGGCATTATTGGCAAACTGCATTGCCGAATTACACCCGTCCATCGTGACCCTTTTCCCGAACAAAGGGATGAAAGCCGCATTGAAGGCACCTTCGCCGAAAATACGGCGAAACATGTTCGGAAAACGAAAAGCTGCAAAAAAGGCATCCGCCACAACCCCGGTCCCCAAAAACCGCGCGATCAAGATATCACGCATCACGCCCAAGATCCGGCTCATCAGGGTGAACCCGGAGATCGTCATCAAAGAGCGAAGCATGCGGGGGAAGAATGGATTCAACCCGCATCAAGCTCAAGCAAGGCTTTGCTAAAAGGCAAAATGCCTAAAATGGCCAGAACCAGAATTTACGGCCAGGCGCCTTCCGTTGGTATTGTCCATCGCCCACGCTTAACACCTCTACCCTTACTTGGGTCAGTCCATCATCCTTAAAGCCAAGTTTCGAGGCAGCCCGGGGTGTCACATCGATGATTCGGCCTGCAATGAAGGGCCCACGGTCGTTGAGCCGCATTTTGAGAACTTTTCCGTTGTAAAGATTGGTCACTTTTACGCGGCAAGGAATCGGAAGCGTTTTGTGAGCGCCTGAGATATCGAAACGCCCCACCCGCTCTCCGAGGGAGGTGTTTCCCCGTTTGAGGCCAAAAAACTTACTCTCGTCATACCACGAGGCAACGCCCTCTTCTGAATAGTGGAGAGCACGCTCCACACTCATTGGTTGATAATGTTGCCCGCGAATATTGTAACCACGGGTTTGATAGCCGCTGTAATCAGGAGATCCGCATGAAACCAGAAGCAAGGCCAACGGCAAAGTTACCACGGCAAATAGTGGAGGGACTCTCATCCTATCCAACATCCCTCGCCTTGATCTCAGGCAACGTCCGAGCCACCTTCTCCTTGAGAGCTTTTCCGACCTGAAACTTGACCACGGCGCGGTCGGGAATTTTGATCGTCGTAGCAGGATCCTTAGGATTTCGCCCGGGCCTTCCCTTAGCGATCCTAGTTTCAAAGGTTCCAAAATCACGAATAACGACATTATTTGCAGTCGCCAGTTCGCGTGAAACAATATCGACGACGAGGTGTAGCATCTTTGAGGAGAGAGCCTGAGTCACTCCTAACTCGTCGCTTACTTCTTGGATAATTTCTTTTTTAGTAAAATTTGCCATAATTTGGGGAAGAATTACCGCTACGTTACGATACTAGCAAGGGGCACTCTGTCAAAAAACTTAAGAAACCTAACATATTGTTTTGATGAGGCTACTGATCAGATCTCTTCAGTCGTTCTGAAGTGAAGCTTTACGACTTCCACCAGCTTTTCTTTACCGAATTTCCGTATGAATTCACGCGCGATTTCTTTGACGGCAGAACCAGCTCCCAACGAGAGTTCCAAGCCTACTTTTTCGGACACTCGATCCATCCAGTCCAAAAAACTTTCCCGAGCCAAAATAGATGCGGCCGCTACCGCGATGTCATTTTCCGCTTTGGTTCGTTCTTCAAGCTTCAGCCGCACACCCCGATTTTTCAGCTCTCTTGTGATCAAGGGAGCTTTGGTGAATTGATCCGACAAAGCCCTACCACAGGATGGAACCCGAACTGACAAATCCTTAATTACCGTTGCGTGCCCTCTCGCCAGCATACGATTCACGTTATGATACTCCTCGTAGAGCAAGTTATACCGAGCGGGAGCCCATCTGACCACCTTGTATCCACCTCCAACTTCAGCCCGAATCCTAGTAGCCAGTTCCCGAATCCTCTTCCCCGAGCCAATTCTTTTGCTGTCCATAATACCAGCATCTAGGAGAGCGCGCGTGATCTCACGATTCGTATAAACTCCGGCCACCACAAGCGGCCCAAAATAATCCCCCTTGCCGCTCTCATCAATTCCGAAGTGAGGCTCAAACATCTCCGCCTGCCAATGCTCCTCATACCCCAAACGCGCCTCCCCCACCACTTCGGGCTCGAGAACAAATTTCACAAAATCTTCAGTCTCCTTTCCTTGCACCAAAACTTTCGGCCCTTTCCGATAAACCGTGACGTTAAGTTTCCCTCTTTTGGCCGAATAAAGAGCATGCTCCTTCTCCTGAAAATCAAAGCCGTCCCTCGACAAGCAGTCCTTCAAAATCGCAACCTGCTCATCTGACAGAGCCAGAGTATAAGTGACTTTTCCCATTCGCAGAAGAATCCTAGCGCGCTTTACCCGAATTCCCAATGCTGGATTTGCGTTGGCCCGTATAGCCTCCATCCTTAAGCTTCCAACGAAGCATGGAAAAACCCAGCGCACAACACCATCCAGTTAAGAATAAGCGACGATTCCGGAACACTCTCCTCAAGTGGTTTCAAGCAAACGCCAAATCCTATCCTTGGAGAGAAACAACCGATCCATGGTCAATCCTCGTATCCGAGATCATGCTTCAGCAGACCACCGTGACCTCAGTTCTCGCCAATCGCCGCTTCGAAAATTTTCTACAAGAATTTCCTAATATCAAAACTATCGCTATTGCGTCGGAAGAGAAAATTCTACGGGCTTGGGAAGGCCTCGGTTATTACAATCGCGTTCGCAATCTTCAAAAAGCTGCCCAAACCGTCTTGCATGATTTTGAAGGTAAATTTCCCTCCGACGCTGAGACCCTCGAAACCCTTCCCGGAATTGGCCGCTACACTGCCGGAGCTGTGAGTAGCTTTGCCTTCGATCACCCCGCCCCCATCGTCGATGGCAACATCGCTCGAGTCCTTTCCCGACTTTTGGATTACCACAAAGAAGTCGACTCCACCGAAGGACAAAAAATCATCTGGGAGACCGCCACCGAACTCCTCGATCCATCAAAGGCTAGACTTTTTAATTCGGCCCTCATGGAACTCGGCCAAACAATTTGCTCTCCCAAATCTCCGACCTGTCTCATCTGTCCGGTCCGTAACTTTTGTCAGACAAAAACCCCTAGTTGCCTTCCCGTCAAAAAGCCTCGTAAAAAATTCGTCCAAATTGATGAACATGCTTTTTTCTGGTTTGAGAAGAACCAGATTCTCCTTTCAAAAGGCCATGATTCTCGCCGTAAAGGATTTTGGAGGCTTCCTCTTCGCTCACCGGAGGAGTGCGCACACTTAGAGCTTCTCAGCCAGCATTGCTACACCATTACCCACCACAAAGTCACCTTACACCTTTATCACGCTCAACCGCCCCACCTTCTCGAGGGCGAAAAATACCACCTTATTTCAGAACTTTCGAACCTACCCATCGCCACCCCCATCCGAAAGATCCTCGACCAAAAAGCTATGGAGCTTGGGCTCTAGTCCGAGTAAAACTTACCTATCATGCCGCTTCGCCAAGTTTCCCTAATCTTGGTATAACATCTTGAAAAAACTCTCAGAGTAAGCCGGCCGTATCAGACCGAGTTGGTGTAAGAGCTGATGGTAAGAATTGCGACAGAGCAGCTGAAAAGCCAAAGAAGGAACCAGAAAACAGAGCTCATGATTGGAATTGGTAGCGCACTGCCGCCGCCATCCAAATCACAGCAGTCTCGGTCCGCAAAACAAGTTCACCCAAACTTACCGGGGTAAATCCCGATTCAAAAATCCTTTGATATTCTTCTGACGAGAAATCGCCCTCCGGACCCACCATCATCACCACGCGTTCCGGAACCTCCAATTCTGCAAGTAGTGCCTTCAGCGCCTTGGTCTCGGAAGTCAGAGCTCCGACAATTCTAGTTCCACCGGATTCAATTTCCTCCAAGTAATCATCAAGCGATGCGGGCACCATCACTTCAGGTAAATAATTCTGCCCACACTGCTTGCAAGCCTCAAGCAATGTCCGCTGCCACTTATCCCGCTTCGACAAGGCCTCGCCAGCCATAAATCGAACGTTCCCTTGATCACTTACCAGTGGCTGAATCCGGTTCACTCCCATCTCAACCGCTTTCTGTAAAATGAGGTCAAAACTCTTCCCCTTCGGAATCCCAACCGCAACCTCAAGCTGCGGCAACACTGCTGGAAACCTTCTCGTATCGAATAATTCCAGACGCGATTCATTTTTGGAAATCGCGGAAATCCTAGCGTCAGCTTCTCTCCCATTCCCATCAAAAATGGTAACATTATCCCCGACCTGCTTTCGCATCACCCGAAAACAATGATGCGCTTCGTCACCTCTTAATGTGGGATCTTCACCCCACTGGTCAGGCGATAGAAAAAAGCGATCCATCTTACGCACTAGCTATCGAAAAAGCGTTTTGCCTTTTCAAAAAACGACTCCTGCACCGGCGAATTCTTCTCGCCAATCGACTCAGTGAACGCCTCCAGCCTTTCACGCTGATCAGAGCTAAGTCTAGTGGGAACCTCTACCTGGACCTCAACATGAAGATCACCTTTACCCCGTCCATTTAGAGCAGGCATTCCACGATCACGCAGCCGGAAGGTCGTTCCGCCTTGCGTGCCAGCAGGAACTTTCATAGTTGCACTCCCAGTCAAAGTTGGCACCTCCAACTCACCACCCAGAGCAGCCGTTGAAAATGGCAAGGGAACCTCGCAATAAAGATCATCACCGTCACGCTGAAACACATCGTGATCGCGAAGATGCAGGAAAACATACAAATCTCCCGCCGAACCACCACGCATCCCCGCATCGCCTTTACCGGTCGAACGAAGTCGAGTCCCGTCATCAACTCCAGCCGGAATTCGGATGCTCACCCGCTCGGGCGCTTGCTTGCGACCATCACCCCCACAGTTCCCGCAAGGATCCGCAATATTTTGGCCAGCGCCCCGGCAATCAGGGCAAGTCGCCTGCTGAATGAAAATCCCGCGTTGTTGCCCCACCACACCTCGTCCGCCGCATGTGCTACAGGTATTAGTCCCGGCGCTGCCCGATTTCGACCCTGAACCAGAACACTTTCCGCAACTCGCGTACTTTTCAATTTCAAGCTCCTTCTCGACCCCTTCGGCCGCCTCTTCCAAAGTGATTTCAAGATCATATCGCAAATCACTTCCGCGTTTCTTCCCAGATCGATCTCGGCGACGACCTCCCCCACCTCCGAACAGATCATCGAACATACTTCCACCACCTCCTCCACCGAAGACTTGACTAAAGATGTCCATTGGATCGTGGAACCCTCCACGACCTCCTCCTCCGCCCCCGCTCTTGAAGGCCGCGTGACCGTAGCGATCATAGGCAGCCCGCTTCTCCTCATCGCTAATCACCTCGTAGGCTTCGCCAATCTCTTTGAACTTTTCCTCAGCCTTCGGATCGTCCGGATTCTGATCCGGGTGATGTTTCATCGCTAACTTGCGATAAGACTTCTTAATTTCGCCTTGGGAGGCATCCCGAGCAACCCCCAGCACCTCGTAATAATCGCGCTCAGCCATTACTCAGGTCCCCCTTCATTTTCAGCTCCCTCTTCGGAAGATTTCTCCATCCCCTTGGCCACAATCACCGCTGCTGCTCGTAACAAACGATCATGCAGCATATAGCCCTTACGCTTTACAAAAAGAATCTCTCCCGCCTCGGCTCCTTCTTTTTCCTCCTCGGCGACCGCCTCATGGTAATTGGGATCAAAAACTCCCTCGGCACCGACTTCTTTCACACCCTGGGCAGAAAGAAAATCATCCAACTGGCCTTGCACCATCGCCATTCCCTTGTAAATCATCGAATCCTGCTCCTGCTCCGCCATCTGCAGACCCATCGAGAAATTATCGAAAACCGGGAGCAATTCCTCGATTAAACCGGACCGTGCAAATCGCAAATCCTCGGAACGCTCGCGAGCCATTCGCTTGCGGTAGTTATCCAGATCGGCTGCCGCACGGATCGCCGCTTCCTTCCACTTCATCGCCTCAGCTTCTGGAGTCAAGGGAACCTCAGGAGCCTCCTCCTCAGGATTCTCTTCATTTTCATTGTCTTTAACAACTTCTTCGGTCGCTTCGGCGTCTTCCTCAACGACTTCAGTTTCCTGATCGTGATCTTGCATGGCGGGAACCAATACCGTCCCCCCACCAATGTCAACCCGTCGCTTTACTACAAAATAAAACCCTCCTCATCCAACGGACCGAATTTCTCTCCCTCCCAACCCGGCAACAACTTCCCGCGCTTGCCCTCTCGCCAGCCACTTTGAGGGAGCATCGTCGTCGTTTCGTAATCCGGATCAGGCCGCGCAAAGCTTACCACCCGACCGTCATTCACCAGACAACCGAAGTAATTTCCGTCACTCAAACCCACCTCATCAAAGCTCCACACGATCACTTTCTTTCTCCGCAAACATCTCACTAAATCATCCCGACCTGCCACTCCGCGCAGCGCCACTGAATCGATCCCCTCCCGTGCCACTTTCGCCAAAATCGCGGTATCGCTCAAACCATCAGCAAAAGAAACCGTCGCCCCCACACTCAGTGGCCACAGCACGCCCAAAATCCCGCTTAAATCATCTTCCGGTAACCATTCAACCAGTAAGCGTGTCCGACGATGAGCCATATTCACTTGGCTCAACTGCATTGCATTGATTCTCATTCCACGCCCCACTTCATTCTTCCCAAAACAACGCTCCCTCATCTCGGTCCACCCCCGTGGCAAATCACCAGAAATCTCTGGCTCCCGATTCTCCTTCACAAGAAGCCCCTCTTCCCGGTCCGCTGCAGTCTTAACCGACAAGCCACGCAACGCCTCTCCAATATCAACATTCCAAGGGATCGGCGGCCCAAACGCCACCGTCACTCCGTAACGTAAAGTCTGAGGAAACTTTCTTAGAAAATTCCCTTCCGAAAATGACCACATCGAGCCCCAAAGCCCGTCCATGTAGGCTGGCAAAACCTCCGTATTTCCTTTTTTTGCCATCATCTGATAGCCACGTTTAATTTCACAAAGCGCCCCTGTTCGCGAAAGCTGTCCTTCTGCAAACACACAAACAACCGTGCCTTCTTTCAACGCATTTGCCGTAATCCGGATTCCATCCCGCGCTTTGCTCGGAGAAATTGCCACTGCATCAAAAAGCCGTGCAAATCCACCAACCCACTTACTCTCAAAACAATCCGCAAAAAGCACAAATCGAATCGGCCTTGGACAAGCTGCCGATAACACAAAAGCATCGATATAACTCAGATGATTTGGCACCATCAGCACCCCACCTTCCTTCGGAATCTGATCAGCTCCTAGCGTTCGAATTTTGTATATCGAACGAAAGATCCCAAGAAAAACCAGGCGAATAAAATCCTTTGGCAACAAACGCATAATATGAATCGTCGCCCAACCGCAGATCCCTGATATTAAGACAAATTGGAACCAGAATGGTATCCCCAAGAACGATAAAAGAAACTGGATTCCCACCGCTAGAACCAAGCCTAGATTGATGCATAAGTTAGATGCCGATAGCACCATGCCCCTCTGATTTTCAGGAGCCCGATCTTGCAAAAAAGCATTCAGAGGAACCAAATAAAGGGCCCCTCCAAAGCCTGCCAAACCGAGCAGCAAGAACGAAATGGTCCCCACTTGAAAAATCGCCAAGAACCCGGTCGCCAAGCACATCACCCCCCCGCCAATCACAATCAATCCCAGTTCATTTCGACGATTACAAATCCAACTCGCAAGCAAACTCCCCACCACAATCCCTACTACAACCGGTATCCAGAGAACCGCCGCTCCCACCCCTAACCCTTCCAAACTACCCCACCGATCCTCGGCAATCTGAATCAACAGCATTTGTAGAAACCCTCCAAAACCCCAAAAAAAAGCAATGCCCAAAGCGCACCGCCACAAAGCCTCGTTTTTTCTTAACTCCCGCAAATCCCCGAAATGTCGGACCGTCATCGCCCACGAAAAAACCTCATCCGACTGCGATTTTGTTTTCTGGATCAGATGAGAAAAACAAAGGGATAAAACAGCTCCGATCAGAATCCAAATTACCGGAATCATCGCCGCGGCCCATGGGGCCAGTCCGTTTTGCAAACCCCAAGCATCATACCAAAACCCTCCAATAATTTGCCCCAACAGAATCATCAAGATCACAGATCCTTCCATCACTCCATTCGCAAATCCCAACCTCTCACCTCCAACCAACTCCTTGACCACACCCATTTTTGAAGGGCTTAAAAGAGCCGACTGCATCGCCAAAAGAAAGAAGGCAAACATCACCACGTAAAGCGGCCACGAAGCCCCCTCCTGCGTCGATCCCAGCCACAACCCACCACCCATCAAAAGAAGCACTAACAACTGAAACCAAGATGAAAGCTTAATAATTAGACTCTTCGAAAACCGATCACCCAACCAGCCAGCAATCGGAGCAAACAAGATAAAAGGAAGGATCGCTAAAAGAGCGAAGAGATGTTCCACCTTGCTAGGCGCCAGGCCCATCGACGCCAATCCCATTCCCAGCGGAATCAAAATAAACTTAGTAAAGCTATCATTGAAAGCATTCGTCGACTGCATCCCGATCAAAGACCAAAATGACACCCATTCTCGTCTCCGAGGCTTCACTGAATCACCGCTCACGACGCAACCATGATCCAATCTTGGCTTTTTTGAAAATCGATAATCAATCTTCATGCCATCATCTCAATCGATATTCCAGAAATTCAGACCACAACCTTGCCCTGCCGATTTAAGGCTCTATGAAGTCGCCCACCTTCTCAAACACCCCCCCGCCCAGCAATCTTCCCCCCTCATAAAAGGCGCAAATTTGCCCCGGTGTCAGGGCGCGTTGGTGCCTTGTAAAAGATAAGGCTAATTTACCATCCTCAATCTCTCTTACTTGAACCGCCTCGCTCTTCGCCCGATACCTAGGTTGAACTTCGGCCCTCCCCGCAGTCACCGCCTCGTTGATCCAGGAAAGCGATCCTACTGTACAGGTCTCAGCATAAAGTCCACTCGTTGTAGGCTCGTCCCAACCGACGATCAGCTGGTTCTTATCCGCATTCTTACCAACCACGACATAAGCCATTCCAGATCTCGGTGACGCCACTCCGTGCCCCTTGCGTTGCCCCAAGGTATAGAGGTGCAGCCCATCATGTCTCCCCTTAACCTTACCATCCAAATCAACAATTTCACCTGGGCAATCGGGAACGTGATGACGTAAAAAATCACTCATCTTAATGTTCCCTATAAAACAAATCCCTTGGGAGTCCTTCTTCTCGGCCGTTGGCAAATCAAATCTCCGCGCCACCTCGCGTACTTCCGGCTTCAACATCTCACCTGCTGGAAAAAAAGCGTGCTTTACCTGATGCTGCGTCATCATCGCCAAAAAATATGACTGATCTTTATTAGGATCTGCCCCCCGCAAAAGATCCGCCGAGCCGTCTTTTCGAAGACGTCTCCGCGCATAGTGTCCGGTGGCCACAGCCTCAAATCCCTGCTCTAAGGCGTAGTCCAAAAACACGCCGAACTTCATCTCACGATTACACATGACATCCGGATTTGGCGTCACTCCGTCACGATACCCTTCGAGCAAATAGTTTACGATTCGCTCACGATATTGATCAATTAAATCGACCACGCGAAACTCAATCCCCAGTTTCTTTGCCACTGAATGGGCATCTTCAAGATCACTTTCCCAGGGACAATCGCCAGGCAGGCCTTCCTCATTGATCCAGTTTTTCATGTAGCCACCCACAACCTCATGCCCTTGATCCACCAACAAAGCTGCTGCGGCCGAGGAATCTACCCCGCCTGAAAGTCCAACCATAATTCGTGCCACGAAAATGATTTAACCCGCCGGCGCACTTCCGGCAAGTCATCGAAATTAAACCATAAGCTCCGCTAGCGGCCCTCGCTGATCGATAATCTCGCTCAACCCAAGATCGCGATCACCAAAATTATCCACCATCATTCCGGAAGCGTGCTGCAGGCTCATAAGGAAATTTGCCAGTATCCGGTGGCCGCTTTGATTGTAGCTTGGATAGTGCAGATACCTTCCGGTTTTGAATGTTCCATGCATATTTCCCAACATCATCAAAGGCATGTTTTCGTAGCCCGTGTGGTGCTGGCTTCCTGCATCGCTCAGGAAAACAATCACAGTATTATCAAGCATCGTCCCATCACCCTCCGGAACGGCCTTGAGTTTCCCAGCGAGTCCCGCAATTAACTCCATTTGGAAAGTCCGGATCTTGGCCCTCATCTCGCGGCCCTCCTTCCAGTTGGACTCAAATCGATCCTCTGTTCCCTCAATGTCCGCAGTGTGGCCAATTTCGTGCACGGAAATCTCCTTCATCCGCGCGTGCTCAAACCCTTGGTAGCGCACCTCCAGTTGGTCCGCCCGGATCGTGACCACATTCGTTAATCCGGTGATCAGTGACGAAGCCGCCAGATCAAAGTGCGCCTCAAGCCGGTGAGTCTCGATTCCCGAAGTAAACTTGTCGTCAAACTTTGGAGCCATCTTGGCTAGGGACTCACCCATCGTATTGAGCTTGACTTGACGATCCCGAAGAGACTCAAAACCATTTAAATAATGATCGAGTTTTCCCTTTTCATTCGAGTTGAGCGCCTTCTTGGTTCGCTTCACATCATCGACTAAGAAATCCATGAGGTTTTGGTGGGCCATCGCTTCAACCTTGGCATCATCTCCAGTCATGACCGTTCCAAAAATCTCCTTGTAGGCTAGCATGGCAGAAGCATAGGCCGGTGTCCGGGTGTTCTTCCCCTGTGCCGAAATATCGAGATAGCGAAAAAGCTCATTCTTCTTTGTCCCAATGTGAAACGCCAAATGGGGAAAGATTCCCGGAAACTTTTTAGCAAACGTCGCATCGAGCGTCTCCTTACGCGGAGGTGCATGATCACCGGAGGTGTAGGCTCCCAGAACCCCAAAATGCCCACCGTGCGGCCCTTTGCAGATTTTACTAGAGAGCCCCTGAATGATAGTCAGCTGATCCTTGAATGGCTCAAGAGATTTCATGCTCTCGTTGAGTTCAAGATCGGCCAAGGAGCGGTCCTCCAATCGGTCCAGCTTCAGCCGGTCGGCGCCAAGCTCTTCCAGCCCTTTTGGCACAATCCCATAGGGCCTTAGCCCATTCCCTCGCACTACGAAAACAAATCGCTTGGGCAGTCCAGCTGCCTTGCCCGCAGCTTCGGCACGCAAGTGCTGCATGAATGGAGACAAGGCAAGCGAACCAGCACCAATATTACGAAGAAAATTTCGTCGAGTGACCATTAGTTTTCGGGATTAAGTTCTTTACGATAGAGAAAGGAGTCTGACGTTAAAAGCGAAACAAGAAGGGCCTTAAAACTCCCGCCATTTTCTGTGTAGGCACGGTCGGCAGCAATCAGAGTGGGTGAGTCGTTCAGAGCTTCGTTCCGTCCCATCCAGAAACGGAAGGCATGGCGCACGAAGGATTGGCGAACCCGTTCAGACTTTGCGAGGCGATTGACGAGATCGATGGCATCTTCGACCGGCCCATCCAGAGCCGAATTCCCAGTGCCACGGAGCTCTCCTGAGGTATCCACCGGAACGGAAGCCTCGGGAACCGGTTCCTCAAGCTCAGTCAAACGTTGGCGATAACGATTCACCTCTTTCTGCCACTGTTCATCCGTCATCTCCTGCCACTTCTTGCGCTCCCCCGTCCAACGTTTCAAATCTTTTTCATAGCGACTCAAGGCGGCTGGATAATTTTTCACACCTTCATTAGGCTTCTCGATCTCAGCAAGCTTTGCCTCCGCCTCCCCGACCTTCTTCTGCCTCCCATTACGATCCAACTTCAACCAACGCTTCAACTCTTCTTTGGTCCTTTGCCTCTCGTTCACAAACTTTCGTCTCTTCTTAAAAAACTCTTCAGCATCACCTAATACGATAACTTCCCGAAATCTCCCAAAATCATCATAGGATTCAAACACCTCCCCCAGAGGATTCATCTGCCGGTGACAACGCCAACACTCCTCCGGCCTCACCTTATCCATCCTCTGCCTCAGCGTACGATGAGGATCCTCCGGAACCTTTGCATCGACCCCGATAGGGACCTCAGGAACTAAATCCGCGAGAAGATGCTCCCGAATCCACTTTCCCCGGCGGATGGGATCATTCTCGGTATTGGCACTATGCGCTACCAGCCAAGCCGGATGAGTCAACATTCCCGCACGTTGAGCCCTTGGAAAAACGACCGATTCGCCCGGCACACGACGAATTGCACGTGCAGCATCACGATCTAAATTGTAGGCCTCGACATGATTACTTCGTATCCCCGGCCACTTCCCTGATTTTAAAATAGACGCCCACTCGATCTCGCCATACTGCTCGCGGAGGTGCTTGTTATGTCTCTCGTCCGGATTTTCCTGCAATTTTTGGATCGGCTTCACATCCTTCAAATAATCCATTGGATAATGATTTGATGTCAGCAGCTGACCAAAGACATCTTGATCTTTCTCAAGAATACCAAGCACAAACATGTCGGCATCTTTCCTTAAACGGTTGGCATGATGAAACCCAGCCCGCTCGCGATCTTTAAAAACATCAGCGACCGCCGGGTATCCGAAAAATTCCTGGAAAAAGCGAAGCTCCCGAGGACGGAAATGGTAATAATCCTCTCCCCATCGATGATACATTGGATAATTCCAGTAACGTTTGTCCTCGTCGGGATTCTCGAAGCTCTTCCTTACTTCTCGTCCAACATCTTGACGGGATTGCAACCTTCCCTCCCGTGCCGCTTTCAACAACTCCGGATCCGGCTTGTCGTATAAAGCATAAGACAAGGAATAAGCCAGCTCCAGCGGACTCAACATCCGACGACCGTCCGGGAGTTTCTCACCTAGTCCGACTTCCATTCGGAAAACAAACTCCTGCGACATGAGTATTCCCATGATCAACGAGCGAAATCCTAGGGAAAGCCCACCCAATTGGCGGTTCTTTTCAAAAAGCCCCTCGATGTACCTCGTTCGGTCCTCCGGTGTCGGCTCGCGCTGGTAGATCTGCTTGAACAACTCCACCAAGGCCCGCTCGACCCCCTCCTCGGTTGGCGGCTCCGCTCCTTCCTTGAAGAAGCCATTAAGAAAGCGATTTATGTGCGACCTCTCCGGCGACACCATGTGCTCGGCCACCAAGTTGCTGTTCCTCATCATCGTCTTAATCGTCGACTCATCAGCAACCAGGCTCGCGTAATCCTGAATCCCCTTGCCCCCCAATCCGAGGAGTGGTTGGGATAGCTTCACCCTCATCTCACTGGCAAAGCGAGAATAGATTTGCGGACTCTTCCGCCACATCCTCGGGGGAGAGAAGGCCGGACCTTTGAACTCCCCGCTGAAAAGATCGTCATGATCAACCCGATTGGCTTGATGAGGCAACGCCAACTTGGACGGATCATGTCCCCGGCCGATCTTGGCCAACTCGCCCGCGATCCACCCTTGCGCCCTACTTTTCTCAACTTTCGAAGGCTGATCTTCATCCTCCGG
>Ga0315322_10000040_pt1 | contig 72019 bp, 92 predicted proteins | sample M110021515metaG_FD_203461 | JGI IMG/M metagenome (GOLD analysis project Ga0315322, IMG submission 203461) | Ammonia-oxidizing marine archaeal communities from Monterey Bay, California, United States - M1 100m 21515 | ecosystem: Environmental > Aquatic > Marine > Intertidal zone | place: USA... | reverse complement strand
AGCTCAGGGGGTAATCATTCTGTAAGTGTTCAGAGCGTTGTGAACGCAAAAGATTTATCTGATTCAGAAAGCGAACTTGGTACATTAATCGGTTCTAGTGCTGGAAGGACTACATTTTCTAATGAAAAAATTCAAAACTTGATGAAGAATTTCATAGAAGTTGAGAAGACCGTACAACAAGATGGTAATCAAAAAACAGTTTCTAGAAAATATCAAGATTCAACATCTCTAAGATTAAAATCTCACTGTTTTATTGTCAGGGGTAGAGACTGTCACCCTCATGACAAGGGAGTTTCTGGGGTAGGTTTTTCAAGAAGGTCTAGAAATATATTAACTGGTGGATCTGGAAGGACGTTAGATGGATTAGGTTCTTCTAACCCTAGAGCCTCTTATGGATCTGGATCACAGGTAATTATTCCTTATTTTAGTGAATTACCTAATAGCCCAATAACAGTTTCTGAACAGAGGTTCCCTTTCAGGAGGCCCAAGAAACTAAATAGCAGTGGAGTTATAGCAATTGGGAATGTTTATAATGAAGAGAGTTCTGTAAATTCTGATGGAGTTAAAACCTCCTTAGTTTACCAAAGTAACCAATTAAAAGATAAGTTAAGCTTCAATGAAGATAAGGTAAGTGTTTTTTATAAAACAAGTCCAGATTTAAGTAATTACGACTTGAATTTTGGTTATACTCTAAATGAAGCAAAGCAGGGTTTTGCTTTAGCTGGGATTAACTTGGTAGGACTACCAGAATCATCTACAGATGAAGTTTTGTTTAGTGAGTCTGGAACTTTAGATTCTATAGCATCAAGCATTGCTTCTAAATATGGTTACTATTGGTTTGTCGATCCATTTGGATTTGGACAGATAAAATTCATAAATTCAGCTTCTGCTTCTCTATTGCCTATAATAAATCCATTTGAACAGCCAGCGGATGTTCAGAAAAAATTCTTAAACGCTTCATTCACTCAAAGTAAACTATCTCCAAAGATAGTTAATGCCTTTGGTTCAACAATTGAGAAAAGAACTCAAACTTTTGAATTTGGCGAAGGCCAAAGATATGTTCGGTTCCACAAGATTGAAATGGGGAGGTTTCGTAAGATTTTAACAGTTCCTGTAAGTTTGTTGAAATTGTATTATGGATTATATCTTTCTGGTAAATTTGATTCGTTTACTTTCGATGCTTTAGCTCATTATGCCACCTATAAAGATAAAGCAAATAGTATTAAATGGGGTGAGTATTGGGAAGATTCAGATAGAATCCGTGACGGAAAATCATGTACATGGGGTAAGTCTATCGCTGGTACGACAGTTCTAGAGTATATGGCAAAGGAGTGGGATGGGAAATTTGATTTAAAAACGGGAAAATATATAACGTTTAGAAAAAAAGTTGATGGGGTCACTGAGGGGGGAAGATTGCCTCTTCCATCTAGGAATAAAATATTTCAAAGTATAAAAGATTTTTTTGATTTAGCGTCTAGTTCTATTTTTGTGTCCAACAAATTCTCAAGATATAAAGCTAGAAGGATGTCATGGGGAAGCTCAGATATGAGCATATCTGGTCCTTTTGATATTGAAGACACTGAAATTAAAAATGTAGATGGGCTTCAAACATTGCAATCAGTATTAGAGCTACATGGTAACGGTGATAAGAAGCTATCAGATTTATTTGGTACTTCAGATTCTTCTGGGATAGGAGGATCATATGGTTTTGTTGGAGTAGTAAAGGGGAACCAAAGGTTGTCTGCTAATAAACCTAAAAAAGATTTTGATTATGAAGATATTAATGATGAAAATTTTGTTTACATAAAAAACCCTCACACTAATGAAAACTTTTTTGGATTCAGCCCAAAATTTGAGGCATCTGTTGATCATCTAATAAAACAATCTATTACGTTATTTGACAACCTTAAGGAAGTGACCAAAGATGCTCCGAATACACAAAAAGCTTACTATACTAGAGTTAGACAACCAACAGATGAAGAAGAGACAGATGAAAGTAGAGAAAAAGAAGAAGCAAGATCCAGAAGGCAAGCATCTCTTGACGCTGCTGCTGAAAAACTCGCAGAGATAGCCGAAAGATTTGATATAAGATACTTCAATGTTAAGACAAACGGTGCTTCAGGTGATCCGTTATGCCCCATAAGCCTTGACACAAAGAATGGAAAGATTTCGGATATTAAAGCGTTAGAAGCTGCTAACTTTTCAGCTAGACAATCTAATAGTCAAAGAAACGCAACTTCTAGTAGGACTATAGTAGGTATTAGTTTACCAAGTGTTTTCGATATCACACTCTCTGGCTTATCACTTAAGTTTGGCAGTTCTGGAGTTACAACAACGATTCAAAACTCAACAGTGAAGCTATTAAAGCCTGATGAACAACTACTCATCAACGATGGTCAAAGAGCAGCCTTAGCTACTAGGTCTAATGTTAATTTTTCTGCAAAACAGAAAAACTACCTTGGGCTATAACTTTCTGATAGCAGCCCTTATCTTTCGAACTTCTTTCACTGGGATGTCACTAAAATCATTCCAATTTTTAGCCTCTTCGTTTTGATAAATATCTTTTGTCCATAAGTGACGAAGAGTTTGTTTAAAGTCATTAAAATTGTTACCTCCACCAGCAAGATCTTGCCAATCTTGGAATAGTCTTGCGTGAGGAGAAAGAATCTTACCTATGTTTTCATCGTTAGAAGATTCAACTGATTGAGAATTGACAGCTCCTTTTGATTTATCAATCTCATCAGCTCCCACGATGTGAATGTTTAAGAAGTTACGAACACATCTCACAAAAGCTCTATTGCAAGCAATAGTCTCTAAAAACTTTGCTGCGAAAGACCCTGTATTTTGTAATGTAGCATTAGCAACATCTTGGTAGACAATTCGTTCACTATTACTTTCGTAGTTGGGGGACCAAATTATTTCACAAGTAGCCACAACATAAGTGTCGCTAAGGTGGCTAGTTTCAAATGAAACGCCTTCAAATCCCCTGAGTCGAGCCAACTCTTTAATCCCACCCAACATAATCAAAAGCTGCTTGTCATCCAATCCTTCTGGAGAGGTAGGCGCATCTTTTTTGCGAGCTTCAAACCAATCTTTATTTGGATAAAGAAACTCTGGCTTAATCATAGCCCTCCAATTTACAGAGCCATCCTCATTAAATTCGTATTCTGCGTTTTCTAAAAGTCCATGCTCGTTACGCTTATAAAGATCAGGTCCGTAAATTTTTTTATCACTCATTTCAATCACTATAGAGCATAAGTTTATCTAAGTCAACGAAAATATCGTCTAAATTTTGTTTGTCGTTAGCTTCGAAAAGAGAGTGATATGCCTTTCCATTCTTGAAATAAATTGTATAAGATTTTATCTTTAAATTATTTTTAGGAAGGGTTACTAATTTTTTTGTACCTTCTATTTTTTTAGATTCGTCGATTAAGGAAATCTGGTCATCAAAAAACTTATATCTCTCTTCTTTGAGAGTCTCTTCGTTTGTACAAAACAGACGCAAAGAAACCCCTTTCTTTTTTGCTTGTACAATAAAGTCTTCATCGAAACGATCAGAGAAATAATTAATACAGTTTATATTTTTTTGATTTAAAATTTCGTCACCCAAAGGTTTGTTGGTAACAATTGAGATTTTATTATTTTTGAATAAGTGAAGGGTATTTTCTTCATTATGAAGTAAGTCAAACCTAATAACTATCTTCTTGGAAGATGCATCATATTTATGATCTGGTATAACGTGGATGAAATCTTCTTTATATTTATCCCCAATAAAAATTGTTTTTCTGGAGCTTTTGTTTTTGCCTAATTTTTTGAGAATAGCGTTGGCTATTTGCTCTGGTTTAATCAAGTTGATTTGTTTGGGGTTCTCTTTTAAAGAATACGATGGTTTCTTACCGTTTCTATGAGACTCAATTATTGTATGGTTCTTTTTTGCACCCCAGACTGGGCTACAAGTAGAAGCGTGTGTGTGCGCGTATATTGCGACGATAGGCTTATCAAAAGATGAAGCAATGTGGACTGGCAAACTATCTGTGCCAACATGCATCAGCCCATTTTTAATTATGTAAGCTGACTGCTTAATGTTGGGAGTACCCAAAAATTTTGTGACATTTCGAATTTTTGGTTCTTTCCCAGAGCCTATTTGGATAAACTTAATATCTGGACATTTAGCTTTCACTAAAGAGATAACATCTTCCCAATAATCATAATCTTTAGATTGAACTTTATTATCATTATGAATGGTAATATAATTCTCCTCAAGGATAGGAAAAAAGTGGGGTTTAAAATGTGGTTTACCGATCTTAACTCCTAAGTCTTTTGCATAAACTTCTATTAGGTGGCTCATCTTAATCTAAATTGAGTTTTATCTTTTCCGTTGTGATTGTAACTGTATGTTTTTTGAGTCATGCAGTGTGGTAAGAAAGCAATATCAAAAAGACCTTCATGGTTACCCCTGCCTTCAAGGACATACATATTATCAAGAGAGTCGGAATACGGTATCACTTTATAGACAAAAGGATTGTCATTTATTAAGTCATAAAATTCTGGCTGGGTAACGAAGAATATTTTTTTAGTAGGATAGAGGTTGTGAAGATTTTCCATTAAAGAATTCGCCATTAAGACATCTCCTGCTGATCTTGGAAGAACTACAGCAATTCTATCTTTGAGAGGCACATCTTTTAGGAAGTCTTCTAATTTTGGCTTCTCAACTTTTGATTCTTCTTCGCCCTTCTTTTCTGTTTTTAATTCAACTGATTTAATAAAATATTTTAATCTCTCTACTGTGTTTTGAACTGAGAAATTTTCTTGGACGTATTTTTTGCCAGTTTCGATTAATTTGGATTTAGACTCTTCGTCCATTTCGTAAACTTGCTGTAGTTTCTCACAAATACTATCTGGGCATGTTGTGGCTTTGATGAACTGAGTACTGGGTTCTCTATATTCATTCCAATCTAAAGGAATCCCACCTTGATGCTCATATGCAGAGTCAGTCCCACAAGAGTAGTCTGTGACGAGAGTAATGAGACCAGCAGCTTTAGCTTCTTGAATGGGCAATTCTTGCCCTCCACTTGTGAATGGATGACAGTAAACGTCCATCATGTTATACAGTTCATTCAACTCCTTCTCTCCAACCCCTTTGCCACTATTTTTTGTTTTTACAGATTTTTTAGAACCGCAAGAAGAACAATCTTTGTCTTCTCCAAAATATGGCTGGACGAAGTAATCATCGCATTTGTGGCAGACATAAGTTGCCAAGACGCTTCCATCTTCAAGATCTTTTTCTTTTAGGTATCTTGGTATATTCCATCCGTGATGTTCTTCTCCCCAATCTGTGTGGAGTAAGAGTTTCGCTGGAACCTCTGGATTTTTTAATTTGAATTTTTTAAATCCTTCAAGGAGGTTCGGGACAGATTTCCTAAGTTGGTTTTTAAAAACAAATCCAATTACAAAGTCTTTTTGCAGACCGTGAAGTTTCCGAAGTTCTTCTCTGTTATCTAGAGGTTTAAAGTGACTGTAGTCTACAGCTCCGTGAACAGTCTCCACTGTCTCATGACCAAGCTCCTTCATCGCCTTTTCAGCGAAGCTAGCCCAAACCAACATTTGGTCACATTTTGGTTCCATTTCGATAGCTTGATCCAAAATAGGTAAGCTATCTAAGGTTGTCCAAATTATTTTTTTTGTTTCATTCCACCAAGATTTTTTTTCGTATTCTTTGAATGCCCAGACATCTTCGATTCCTAAAAATATATCTGGTTTAACTTTTTCTACAATTTTATCTATTGTGTAGAATCCATACTGAGCAGCCCTCTTTCTTGCTGGCTCCTTCTCTATTTCAGTTAAAGTTTTTTGGTCCGAAGGATATGTTCCATAAGATTCCCAAGGAGTGCATATATCACGACCATACTGTACTCCATTTGCAGCTTCAATTACTTCAATGTCGGGGTCTTTATGGAGAGCGAGAAGAATATTTTTCATATTCTTCCCAAATCCCGTAACCATGCGGGAATAATTAGATTGAACTAATACTTTAATTTTAGAACGGGACATCATCATCGTCGTCCTCAACTACGGACGCTTTAGGTGTGGATTTTTGGTAAGTTTTTTGTGGCTGGTCCTGCTTATAGGCTTCTGATTTAGCGGTTAAACTTTCTTTGATGTAGTATTCAAGCAAAACAGCTAGGCATTCAGCCTCTCCAGCTTCGATTGGGAGCTTAAAGAATTGAGAAGAGTTTTTTGTAACCGTAAGACCCCAAGCTGGCGATTTGAATGTTTCTTGACCATCTTTATTTTTGATGATGCGGTTTTTATCCCAAGGAGTGAGTTTTATGGTGGTAGTTTTATCCTCTGTTTTGTGGAAACCAAAAAATGGAATCCTAGTTTTCATTGAGGATAGGAACTCTCCAGCTTCAATGTCTGTGAGCTTAATTGTAGTGGATTTATCTGGATTCTTGGCATTCTCCTTAAAAGAACCCGTTTTACGCTCATTATTCCAGCTGTGCTGAAGAATCATGGAGACAAAAAGAACTGGATTGCCGTTTCTGTCTTTAGTGCAGTCAAAGGTGAATGCTGTTCCAGTATTTTTCGCGCTTGGCTTATAAAGTGTAAATTTCATAGAAAAAGTGTATTCTTATTTAGATAATCTATTGTAGCATGGCATTTACCAAAATTCAACCACAACAATTACAATTACCTACTTTTACGAGTCCTAGTGGTGATTTCTCGTTTACTGACTTGTCAACTGGGGTTCAGATTAATTTAGACAGGACTATTACTGGTCCAATGATTATTACTGAACTCAGGACTAGTGCAGAAAGAACTATTCTTGATGTTGCCGATAATAATTCATTTTCGGAAGGTTCAATTTGTATTGCTGGTCTTAATAATGTTGTTTCGGGAGACAATAATGTCTTACTAAATGGGAGATCCACAACTGAATTTTCAGGATCATTTAACACTCTTGTTAACGGAGAATCAGTTAATTTTGGGGCGAGTGGACAAAAAAATACAATTTTAGGTGGAAACGGGGTTTCATTCGGTGATCAAGTCACAGGGTCAGTGATATTAGCTGATCACGAAACAGCTATAACTAACAGCACGAATCATTCTTTAGTGGTTTCTTTTGGGAGCGGAGTTACTTTCCAAAATGGTGATGTACAATTCAATGGTGATATGCAATTCAATGGTGATCATGCTAATTTTAGCTCTCACCTCTCAGTCGATGCAAGTCATTCTGGCGTATTTAATGGAAATACGAGATTTGAAGGAATATCTACCTTTATAGAAGATGTCACTTTCAATGATCCAGTAGTATTTACCGACAGTGTAACTTTATCAGACTCTTCAGAAGCTGCTTCACGAGATTGGGTTGGATTATCTGTAACAGAGTCTGTAGACAATACCTTGACAACAGCTTTGGAAGGAGCCGATTATTCAACTATCAATGCCACCATTCTCGAAAATGTTTTAACTGGAACTGCTGCTGGAGCAGATATCTTTACTGGGCATGTGTTAACTGGAGCCAGCAACGCTTATTTTGTTTTACAAGGAGCTAATTTTACTGGCGCACTAGAATTCGCAAATGGTCAATATAGGGCTATTTAATCTAGATCAATTTTGATCTTAGAAGTTTCGATAGTCTTTTTCTTGTCGGACATGTGCTTTTTGCCCACTTTCTTTTCGTAGTCTTTGAAAGCCTTTCTTTTGATTGGGTCTTCCCCTCCATTAGCTTGCGCTCTTTTTTCAGAGAGTTCTGAAGAGTAGTCTAACACATCTCCTACGGTTCCCTTCATTTTACCAGTTTTTTCAACAAACTGATTGTGATCCCATGCGTCGTCTTTTGTGTCAATTGATGCGTGTGGGACTGTGAATACTCTTTTCCATTGTACACCAAACTCATCAATATAAATATGCTCTTCATTCATTCCTTGAATGATTTCTTTGCATTCTTCTGTTTCTGGATGTCTGAAAATGTAAATGGCCATATTAATGAATTTTTTCTAGAATTTTTTCAATACTTTTTTCGTAAGTGAATTCTTCTTGTAATTTTAGTCCTTCTGTATTCTCTGACTTCGCCATCTGAACTGATTGATCAATTGACGCTGAAATTTGATCTCCGTTGAGTCGATAATATTCTCCTTGATTAAATTTAGATCCTTGGTGGAAAAATATATTATCATAGCATGGTTGCTTTCCTATAGGATTTAAGAGTAAAGAATTACTTTTATTAGCCCAATCCTTATGTGAACTACAATTACTAACTATAGACCACTTCCCTAAAGCTGTTGCGTTAAACGCTGGCAAATTCCAACCCTCCCCATTTGATAAACCAGACAAGTCAATATCAATTGAATTGATTAAATCATTAACTTCACTATTTGTTTTAAGTCGGGGTAGAAAGTTTACATTTGAATATTTTTGGTTATTCATTGCTTGAGCGATCATTTGATTCATTTGCTCTTGCTTCAAGAATGGGTTCCCTACTAAACAGGTTAATTGATACCTTGGATTGTTCCCAAATTTATTGCACCATAGCTGTATGAGAGCTTGGGTGTTTTTTCTACGTTCCATTTTGCCAATAAGTCCGAAATGTATTACATCATCACCAAGATATTCCTTATCTGTCTTATGGAAGTCTGGGTCAAACCCAAGCGGAACGTATGAAACGTTATCACAACCTTTGCTTTTAAAAATCTCAGCAGCCTCTGAGCAAGAAAAGAAAACATGATTCTGAGCTTTCACAATTGCGATCTCTTCGTCTGTAGGAGAGTCTACTTCATAAAAAGTGTATAAAAATTGACTATCTCCGATCTTTTTTTCTGAACCATTAATGTGCCATACCTTTAACGTTGGAGTTGACCTGTCAAATCGCTTCAATGAATTACTTGAGTTTTCTTTTATATATTGGACTTCTTCTTCAGGTAGTTTATCGAATGCAGAGAAATCTAAGTTTCCCATTGGGAAAATATTTAACTCTAAATCTTTTTTCTTTAATTCTCTTAAGAAATTTAGAGAGACATTCCCCAAGCTTAAGGAATTAAATGGAGCGTCGAAGTTCAGCTTATGCATTTTTTTTAATTTGATTTTTAAATTCTTTTAAAGATTTATCGTGGATGTTTATACATCCTTGAGCAGATATTCCGATCTTATCGCCAATATTCTTCCAAGTGTTGAGCTTACCCCTCTCTCCTCCAAAATATCTTTCTTTAAAAATAATTTTTACTCTTTCGTCACGATGATTATTGATTAAATCAATAATCGCGGAGAAGCTCTCTCTAATTTCACAGCTTTGATCTGGGTGTAGATCACTTGACTCCTCTGAATAGTCTATAGAATCGAAAGATAAGGTGGTTTTATTTTTTTTCCTTGCAGTCTTTCTGCTTAAACAAAGGTATTTGGCTTTATTCCCAACGTGCGTCGAAAATTTAGCTTTATTTTCATCATAATCTAAAGCTGCTTTATAGATAATATAATCTTTGTCGTTGATAATATCCGCTATGTCATTCATGGGGAGAGACTTAGATGCGTACCTCCTGACCATATCAATATATATGCCAGAGTGTCTGCATATTAAAAGATTCAATGCTTCCTCGTGATCTTCCTCTTTGATCAAGGTTGTTAATTCGGGGTCAGTAGATTCATTATCCATACTTAGCTACCGATTATGCTAGGGATTTTTTAGCAAAAAATCAAGTAAAATTTTTTTGTTGACACATTTTTCTTTGTCAATATAATAGACGTATTGGAAGCCGCATTAGTAAGGATACGAATCCTTACAGTGCTGTTAGGATTCGTATTATATTAATACTCACTACGTTCGTATTAATACAATGGCTTCGCCAACTTTTTTCATTTTTTCCTTGCCCATTTTTGTCAATTGTGTAAATAGATGAGACATGATTTTTGAAGAGCAAGTATCACGGAAGCCTGACCACTATTCTTGGGCAGGAGATTTTATCGAAGCAATGCACAACGGGTTTTGGACCGACAAAGAATTCAGTTTTGCTTCTGATATTCAGGACTTCAACGTGGTGCTTGATGAAAGAGAAAAAGAGATAATCGTAAGAACTCTTTCTGCTATTGGGCAGATCGAAGTTGCTGTTAAAAAGTTTTGGAGTAAGCTGGGGGACAATTTGCCTCACCCATCATTAAGTGATTTGGGTTTTGTGATGGCAAACGTGGAAGTTATTCACAATAACGCTTATGAACGCTTGCTTGAGGTTTTGGGTTTAGAAGAAGTATTTGAGGAGAACCTAAAACTAGATTTTATTGAGGGTCGGGTTAATTATTTGCGGAAGTATACCCATAAGTTCTACAAGAACAGCAAGAAGCAATATGTTTATGCTTTAATCCTATTTACTCTTTTTGTAGAGAACGTGTCGCTATTTTCTCAATTTTACGTCATAAACTGGTTTGCTCGTCATAAGAATGTGTTAAAAGACACTGACCAACAAGTTAAGTATACTCGTAATGAAGAGAACCTTCATGCTTTCGTTGGGATGAAGATCATTAACACTATTCGTGAAGAACATCCTGAGCTTTTTGATGAAGAGTTGGAAGAGCGTGTTCTTGACGAAGCTCAACAAGCTTTTAATGCTGAAAGCAAGATCGTGGATTGGATGATTAACGGTATTCGTGAGAAGGGATTGAATGCGATTGTACTCAAGGAGTTCATTAAAAATAGAATTAACGATTCTTTGGATAAAATAGGCTTTAAACAAGCTTTTGATGTTGACAAAAATCTGCTGAAAGATACCATCTGGTTTGAAGAGGAGTTGCTTGGCAATAATGCCACCGACTTCTTTTATGCTCGACCAGTTGAGTATTCAAAAAATTCGCAGACGTTCAACGCAGACGACTTGTTTTAAATGACAGACTACTATTGGCTAAATGATGACTCAAGATTATTTCTTGAGAGGGGATATCTAAAGAAGGGTGAAACTCCAGAGCAGAGGATTCGTGATATTGCAGATACTGCTGAAGCGTATCTAAGCATGGATGGGTTTGCTGACAAGTTTGAGTCGTATATGAAGCAGGGATTTTATTCCTTAGCTTCCCCTGTCTGGTCTAATTTTGGTCGTGATCGTGGACTACCCATATCCTGTAACGGAGTCTACGTTCCTGACAGAATGGATGGCATCTTAGCTAAACAGTCTGAGGTTGGAATGCAGACTAAGCATGGGTCAGGGACTTCTGCTTACTTTGGTGATCTTCGTGAGCGTGGGGCATCAATAAACTCTGGTGGTCAATCATCTGGGGCAGTCCATTTTATGGAGTTATTCGATAAGGTCGCTGCGGTTGTTTCTCAGGGTAATGTCCGTCGTGGTTCTTTTGCAGCTTACCTCCCTATTGAACATCCTGATGTCAAAGAGTTTCTTCGGATAAAGAGCGAGGGTAATGCTATTCAAGACATGTCTTTTGCTGTTACTGTCACTGATAATTGGATGCAAAGTATGATTGATGGCGATCCAGAAAAACGTCAGCTTTGGGCTTCTGTAATAAGAAAGCGTTTTGAGACTGGTTACCCGTACATATTTTTTCAAGATACAGCGAATAAGAATGCTCCCGACTGCTATAAAGACAAAGACATGAAGATCTATGCTTCTAATCTTTGCAACGAGATCAGCTTGCCATCCAAAGAAGATGAGTCTTTTGTTTGCTGTTTATCTTCTTTGAATCTAGTTAGATGGGATGACATTGTAAAGACAGACGCTATTGAGACATTAGTTGCATTTCTTGATGCAGTAATGGAGGAGTATATCATAAAAACAACGAACATTCCATTCATGGAGTCCTCTCATAATTTTGCCAAGCGTCATAGGGCTTTGGGTATGGGAGTTCTTGGTTGGCACTCTTACCTACAAAGCAAGATGATTGGGTTTGAAAGCATGGAGGCTAAAATGGAAAATAGCTCTATTTGGAAGGTTATCCGTAGTCGGGCAGATGAAGCTACAGAAGAATTATCCCTAAGTTTAGGAGAGCCTATGTATTGTGAGGGGTATGGCCGTCGAAATACCACCACCTTAGCTATAGCTCCAACTACAAGTAGCTCCTTTATCTTGGGTCAGGTTTCTCCATCTATCGAACCTCTCAACGGGAATTATTTTACTAAAGATCTCGCTAAAGGCAAATTCACATTTAGGAATCCATACCTCGAAACGCTATTAGCAGAGAAGGGTAAAAATAACGATGATGTTTGGATGAGCATCTTGGAAAAAGGAGGGTCAGTGCAGCATTTATCATTCTTTTCTGAGGAAGAGAAAGAAGTATTTAAAACTTTTGGGGAAATTAGCCAAAAAGAAATTGTTATTCAAGCAGCCCAAAGACAAAAGTATATTGATCAAGGTCAATCTCTTAACATTATGGTCGCCCCCAAAGCTCCTGCGAAAGAAGTAAATCAACTTTTAATTTATGGATGGCAGAACGGTATTAAAGGTTTCTATTATCAGAGAAGTGCTAATCCTAGTCAAGAGCTAGCAAGATCTATGATGGAATGTAAATCTTGCGAAGGGTAAATTTCCCCAAGGTTCTGGATTGTGTATATACATGCACTATGACCGAACCAGAAATTAATTTTACAGACGAGGTAGAACTCGACGAAACAATAGCATTTATACTAGATCGTATCGACGAAGCACAATTCGACGAGGATTGATTTAGTGTATCTCTATTGTCTGAGAATTTCCAGCACCCAAATGGGGCTAGAAAAACAAAACTAACTAAAAATAGTAGTATGACAATGATGATAAACAAAATGTTGGCTCCCTTGGTTTTTGAGGGAGATATCTTTAAGCGTATGCAATCGTTAGCTAATCAAGCTAACTCTCCATTGTATTCAGGCTCAGAGCCTTTTGATGCTTATAAAGACAAGGATGATAATTTCATTCTTGAGTTTGCATTGGTCGGATTAGATCAGGGAGATATTTCTGTATATGTATCTGGCCAAACCTTAAAGATTGAGGCAGCGTCTCATCAAAAAGATGATGATGCTGAATTCTACCATAGAAAAATATCTCGACGATCTGTCAAGAAGCACTTTACCTTGCACCAGAACGTTGATAAAGACTCCATTCAGGCAGAATACAAAAATGGCCTACTGAGAGTCAAAATACCTCTAGAGAAAGAGGAGAAAAAAGATATAATGATTGAAGTTAAGTAAAACTTTGAGGTGACTTATATCGCTCCTTCTAGGTTGTGCTTACCTAGAAGGAGTTTTTTATGATCACTTACGGAATAACGGTAGCAGACGAGTTCTTTGAATTTAAAAGATTAATTAATTCACTTGAGCCATATGTTTTACCAGACGAAGAGATTGTCATATTGGCAGATAAGAACAAAGTAACGAAAGAGATTGAAGAGTTCTGTGAACTTTGCGGGTTGACAGTAAACTACTTTGATTTTAAAAAAGATTTTTCTGAGTTTAAGAATACATTATTTGAGTTATCTACAAAAGATTATTTGATGCAGATTGACGCTGATGAACAAATACCACCGTCTTTATTAAATGCATTAAGGGCAGTAGTGCAAAAAGGAGATATTGATCTTCTTTGGATTCCAAGGATTAATGTCGTTCGCGGGGCGACAGAAGAACACATCAAAAAATATAACTGGACAATAAACGAAATGGGCTGGGAAGGATTCCCTGATTTTCAGTCTCGTTTCGTTTCCACTAAAGGCCATGTTAAGTGGCAAAATAAAGTTCATGAGGTTTTAGCGGGAGCGAAGAATCAAGCTAAATTATCTAGTGAACCTATTGAGCATTTTTGCATTCTTCATGTTAAGGATATTCAAAAACAAGAAAAACAAAACGACCTCTATGACACAATCTAAACCACTAGTCTTAGTCAGAGCTGAAGGTGGATTAGGAGATTGTCTTTTGTCTAATAGATTTATCCCTGCCATCAGAGAACATCACCCTGATTGTCATATCACTTTTGCTTTTGATAATGATAGAGGAGAGACTTACCAGCTTTCTGTATTAGAAGATTTTTATTCAAGTGTGTCTGATAGGTATTGTTTCTGGAGCGAGATAGAAGAGCAGGACTTTGATTACTTCTATGATCTTCACATAGATAAAATGAAGTGGACTACTTATGACTTTGATTGGTTGAGTAGGTTTTATTATTTTCCAAGGCCAGAGATTAAGGTTGAAAAGGGCGATTACGTTTGTCTTCATTTGACTCATAATTTATGGGAGCCAAAAAACCTTAAGAAGGATTATATTACTAAACTGGTCAACTCTCTTTATGATACTGGCAATAAGCTAGTCGCGATTTGTACAGAAAAAGAAAAAGAGCGTTACTCTGATGTTTTGGATAAAGTTAAAATAGTTTGCTCTAGTATTGATGAGGCATGTATTACCGTAATGGAAGCTAAAGCTTTTGTAACTATTGATTCTGGCTTTAAATATATGGCTTATGCAAATGGAGTCCCTACAATAGAAACTGCTGACTACTATTCACAAGTGGGAGCAACTAATCCGATGATTAAAGCAAGGTGGTTGCCATTCCAAGAGAGGGGTTTGCCTCTTTACTCTGATCCTCAATACTTTGTGGTTGGCTTAAAAAATATTTTAGAAAATAGAATTTCTTCGATATTTCCTTACAATAATTCAACACAAAAGACTTTTAAACTATGAATTCTTACTCTCAAATGTCACAAGATAAAATTGTGGCTCATTTATTTAAAAATAAAAAAGGTTTTTTCTTAGATTTCGGATCTGGGGATGGCGTTTCTACAAATAATCCATGTGGAAACAATACCCTTTTGCTTGAGCAAATTGGATGGAATGGTTTGTCAATTGATATCGACCCTTATTTAATTTCAATTTTTAAAAAATATAGATCCACTAGCTCTGAATGTACTGATTTGACTATCTGTGATATTGAGCTTTTGTTAAAGAAACATAACTGCCCAGATTTGATAGATTATTTTTCTTTTGATATTGATGAAGCAAGCAATCATGTAATTAAAAAATTTCCATTTAAAAATTTTCAATTTAAATTTATTACATTCGAACATGATTTATATGCAAATGGACCAGAATTAAAAGATCTAGGATTCGAAATATTTAGCGAGCTTGGATACAAAAGATTGGTCAACAATGTTAATTTAAGCCCACATGGAGCTGTTGAAGATTGGTATATAAACGAAAAATATTTTCCTGATATTAATCTAACTTACCTATCAGACATTGAGCATTCAGATATTTTAAAAAATTTCCAATGATAAAGGCTTTAGGATTCAATCAAGGCCAAATAGGAGATTTGGCTATGCAGGTGGTTCTGTGTAAAAGATTTAAAAACATCTTTCCAGATAGCCATATTACATTTGGAATTAATAAAAAATACGAATCTTGCAAAGATATATTTAAAGAAAATAAATACATTGATGACATAAAAATATGGGATGGCTATGATGATTGGCCCACAAAAATTGATAAGAAATTTTTGGATGATTATTCTAGCGAATATGATTATATTTTTAATCCCATGTCTTGTCACATAGATCAACAATGGTATACGAAAACTCATCACATCCAAGCATTCGCAAATAATCATGGATTAGGAAAAATCGAAGACCTAAAAATAGATTTGGAGCGTTGGTTTGATTTAGATAAAAAATACAAAAATTGCATAGCAATTACAGCTTTTTCTAGCGCGACTGGCATTAGAGATATACCAAAAGATTTTTGTAATAAGATAATAGACTATATCCATAGTCTTGGTTATGAAACAATTCAACTTGGATTAAAAAATCACGAAAAATTAAATACCACATATGAACCAATAGGAGGAAGTGTTATTGAAGATGTTATTATAGCAGCTTCATGCAAAATGGTTCTAACGACTGATACTGGAATGAATTGGATCATGTCTGGGTATAAGCAAAATGTTCTTGGTCTTTATTCCAGTAAATCTTATCCAATTCACGCACCACTTTACAATAGAACTCCGATTAATCCAAATGCTCTATACTTAGAGTCTGATTATGTCGGTAATATAAGCTTAGAAACTATTTTTAACTATATTAATTTACTAACAAAATGATTACTTTAAAAGTTGATGAAGGATATGCTTTTGATTATTTGGCAATTCTTGAAGTTAAGAAAAATAATAATCCAGATCAAACGCAGATTTGGCTTGAATGTTTTGAATACTTATCAAGTCAGTTCTCCAAAGATTTTTGGGATAATTTAATTTCATCCAAAGAATATGAGGATATGGTTAAAGTTAATCAAAAAACTTTTAAAGCTGTAGATGAAGCTCGTTATGGCAAAATAACAGCCAAAGAAGTTGATGATTGCAATATGGATAGATATAATGCCAAGCAAAAATTTAGAAATAAATTTTTCCCAGAAAGCCAATCAACAGAATTTAAAACATAAAATTTATTAAACAATCGGAGAAATGACCTTTAGACAAATAGAAAAAGCTGCATATTTAAACTTTATTAATGAATCCTCTGTTGTTTATGACATTGGAGCGCATATTGGGGAAACTATAGAGTTCTTTAACCAAAGTAAAAACCCTAAAAAAATATATGCATTTGAACCATGTTTTAAAAATTTTGAAGATTTAAAGTTAAACACATCTAAATATTCTAATGTGGAATATTTCAATGTTGCATTACTTGATAAATCCTACTCTTGCAGGACTAAATTTAGAGACTGTAGGACAGAAGAACATGATGCAGAACAAGATATCACCTATGTTGATATTAACCACTTTATAAGCAAAAATAATTTGGAGGCTCCAACTTTCATGAAGATTGATATTGAAGGCATGGAGTCTTTAGTTTTAAATTCGCTCGTCAATATATTTAGACTAGCAAAGCCAATCGTATATGTTGAAATTCACGCTCAAGCTAGGCATATGGATAATCAAAACTATGAAGATTGTCCTCATTGGGTCTGGCCAGAAGACGGTGGTTTTGATTTCAACAATTTAAAAGATTTAAATTATGAAATTTTTTCAGAAAAACATGGTCTTTTAAAATTAGATGTTGATTGGAATCCATCTGAAGGAGATCATACTGGGTATATTCTCGCCCCTCAAAAAACCGTTAATTGGAATTAAAAAATGAAGAAAGTAATAATTACAGGAGTAACAGGTCAAGATGGTAGCTTCATGGCAGACTACCTTTTGAAGAATACTGAACACACTATTATCGCTGGAGTTCGGCGTTTAAGTGTCAAAAATCATAGTAATATTGCTCATCTGGTAGATAATCCACGCTTCAAACTTATTGACTTAGACGTTGCCGATCAAGCTAACACGGAGATGGTTATCGCGGAAGAGAAGCCAGATTACTTTATCAATTTTGCTGCTAATTCTTTTGTAGGTGTTAGCTGGAAAATGCCAGTCAATCATATGGAGACAAACGCTATGGCTGTTCTGTATCAGCTTGAAGCAATCCGTAAATACTGTCCCAAATGTCGTTACTATAATGCTGGGTCTTCAGAGGAGTTTGGAGACGTTTTGCATGCTCCTCAGTCAGAACTTCATCCATTGCGCCCAAGGAGTCCATATGGTGTTTCTAAGGCTAGTGCTAGGCACTTAGTAAAGGTTTGGAGGGAGTCTTATAGGCTTTTCGCTATTCAAGGCTGGCTTTTCAATCATGAAGGCACTCGTCGAGGTGAAGAGTTTGTGACGCGCAAGATTACCAAAAATGTAGCTCGTATTCAAAAAGAATACCCTAGCGGTGATTTCAAACCTCTTGAGTTAGGGAACGTGGACGCAAAGCGAGATTGGAGTGATGCAGAAGACTTTGTGCATGGTGTTTGGCTGATGCTTAATCAAAAAGAGCCAAAAGAATATGTCTTATCTTCAGACGAAACGCACTCCATTAGAGAATTTGTTGAGGAGGCTTTCAACTTTGCAGGATTTGCTAAAGAACAGTGTCGGTGGGAGGGTTATAGTGTTAACGAGAAGTATTACCACGAAGATAAGGTATTAGTACAGATTAACCCAGCTTTTTATCGTCCTGCTGAAGTAGATTTACTTTTAGGTTCTTCTGATTCGGCTAGGAAGGAACTGGGATGGTCTCCGAAAACAGATTTTTTGGGTTTGGTTAGAAAAATGGTTGCAAACGATATTGAGTCATATTAGGATGCTCTTATGCCAAGAGGTAAAAAAGAGTGTCCCAAATGTTCTGCCTTATGTTCTTCTCGTTCTCTAGTCTGTGAATGTGGATTCGCTTTTAAAAATCAAAAAAAAACACCCAAAAGCCCTACTTATTTTAAAGAGAGGCAACAGTTTATAAGGAAGATGCTGAATGACCAGCCTTCTATTAACTACAAATTGGATATGATCGCAGCTACAAAGCTGTTCAAGCGGTTCAAAAATGACGTTGACTTTTTGCTAAAGGTCAAAGCTCCCTTTAAGTTTGATCGTTCAATAAAGTACTTCTTATCTAAGGAGGGTTTAGACTATTTAGACAAAAAGCACAAGGAATTTCACTATAAGCCAAAAAACTCCGAAAAAATGGTTGACCAAAAGATCAAATCAGGAGAGGATATGTTGATCGAAAAAAGAAAAACCCTGAGAGATTTTTTAGATGAGTAAGAAAAGTGTAAAAGAAAAAGTTGGTACTTCGGAATTTATGTCGAAGTTTTTTAAGAGCAATAAAGATTTTCATTATAACTTTGAAGAAACAGCAAAGCCTTATTTAGTTTCAACTGGCTCTCTAATTCTAGACCAGTTTGTCGGTGGTGGGCTTGGTGCTGGACTACAGCGTTTTATTGGCTGCAACGAGGGAGGTAAAACGAACGAAGCCCTTCATGTTATGAAGAACATGCTAGAGACTGTAGAAGACACAAAGGGTCTCTATATTAAAGCAGAAGGTCGTTTATCAGAAGATATCCAGAAACGTTCTGGTTTAAAATTTGTAAGTGATCCAGACGATTGGGAGTTAGGAACTTGTCTTGTCTGGGAGTGTAACATTTATGATACAGTTTTCGATGGCCTTAGAGAATTACTAAGGAATAATCCAGACAAAGAAAGATTTTGCATTGTCATCGACAGTATGGATGGCTTGCTCCCTAAATCTGATTTAGAGAAGACCACTAGTGATGCAGCAAAAGTTGCAGCAGGTGCTGCTCTAACTTCTGATTTTTTGAAGCGAGTTAGTCTTGGTATGGGTAAGTTTGGTCATATGTGCATTATGATCTCTCAGGTTCGGTCAACTATCAAAACGAGTCAGTATGCTGCTAGTGATCCAAACAACCAAACTAATTCTAGCGGTGGCAATGCAGCTCTTCACTATCCAGATTGGATCATAAACTTTGAAAAAAGAAATCAATCTGATCTAATTTTACAAGATCAAAAAGCAAGGCCAAGTCCAGAGAATTCTATTATAGGTCATTACGCTAAAGTTCATATTCAAAAGTCCACGAACGAAAGTACTGGAATGCGTATCCGATATCCAATTAAGCATGGTCGATTAGACGGAAAATCTATTTGGATTGAGCGTGAGATTATCGAAATGCTTCTAATGTGGAACTTCATTGAAAAGTCTGGTTCTTGGTTCAAGATTGATGACGAGCTTATCAAGTATCTTGGTGATAGGGGGATCGAAGTTCAAGAGAAGTATCAAGGAATGAAATCTCTCTATGACCTTTTGGAGAACAATGAAGAAATCACCAAAGGGATGCACTTGTTCATTGCTGAGAATATTTTTGTATGATTTTTTTGACGACAACTGGTCGTGAACAGAAGCTAAAAAACTCTTCCAAATATTTAATTAACTGGGACAAGAAATGTCGTAGTAAAATCCAAAAAAGAGTAAAAGACCTTTTATACTCACACTGGATCTCTGATATAGTTTTTGAAGAGCTTCCTGTTCTTGGGACTAGAATGACTATAGACTTTTATAATGCAAACAAAAAACTTGCAATAGAGGTTGATGGCAATCAGCATTACAAATATAATAAATTTTTTCATTCTAACTCTAGGCAGAATTTCTTGTCGCAATTGCAGAGAGATGAAAAGAAGGAGTATTTTTGTGAAATTAACAAAATTAGACTTGTAAGAATACTGGAGAAGGATACTCTCAATGAAGATCTACTAAACAAGTTGGACGTAATATGAGCCTTTTTGATAAAACAGAAAATACTTTACCTCAAAGTATTCTTACTAAATTGTTCGACTGCACTGGTTCTCCAAGTGGGGGGAACAAGGGCTTCTTTTTATTTTACATAAATGAATCAGGTCATCCTACTTTCGCCACTAAAACAGACAACGCTTGTGTTGATATGGCTCTAACTAAGTTGGTTGAAATATCTCAAGAGAAGGAGGTGGGAGAATGATAGCTAGCTTAGACTTAGAGAAGACCGTTTTAAAAGGTCTTCTCCAGCACCCTCACAAGTGGGCTGAAGTTTCAGTCTTCCTAAATGAAAAAGATTTCTTTAGTGATGATTCTGTTGTAAATCTTTCTATCTTCAAGCTCATTCGAAATGCTTTGGATAATGCGGAGACTATAGATGATACTATACTTATACCAAGATTGGATCAGCTGAAGGTTAGCTTCCCAGATAGTATTGATCTTCCAGAATATATACGCTCTTTGGTTTATCACAAGATAACTGAAGAAATCTTTATCTCTTCGGTGAGAGAATTAAAGAAGTTCTCTGCTCGTAGAGAAATTTATTTCGCTGCAAAAAACGTAGCTGCTTATGTCAAGAAGGTAGATCCAAATCTCAAGTATTCAGAGATTATCGACAAGTCTGACGAGATCTATAACAAGAATATCAAGGAGTTTGAATTTAATGATGACGGTCCAATCAATCTATTTGATATTATGGAAGAGTTGGTCGAAGATAGAGGCAATAATCCTATCGAAGAAACGGGTTTAATGGGACCACACCAACGCATCAATGATGTTTACGGGTCTCTTCTTTTAGAAGGTAACATTTCTGTCATTGTTGCTCGCTCTGGCGTTGGTAAAACTCAATTTTGTATGGATTATACAACTAGAACTGGTGCTAAATATGATATCCCTATTCTTCACTTCGACAATGGAGAGATGAGCGAAGAAGAGTTAACTCTTCGTCAGTGTTCTGCGATGACAGGTATACCAATTTATCTTTTACAAAGTGGTAAGTGGAGAACATCTAGTTATAAAGACTGGACTGTAGAACAGGTCGTAGAAAAAGTTCGCAATGCTTGGGATCAGATTAAGTCAGGTAAGATGAAATTCTATTACCAAAATGTCGCTGGGATGTCTGCTGAAGAAATGTGTTCTTACTTGAAAAGATTCTATTACTCTAAAGTAGGCAGGGGTAATAGGATGATCTTTAGCTTTGATTACATCAAAACAGATTTTAATAATCTGGGTAAAAATGATGGTTGGCAACAAGTCGCTTCAATGGTCCATTTGTTTAAACAAACGATTCATAGGGATTTATGTTTTGATGGTAAGCCTTGTGTTTCAATGATGACCTCTGTCCAAGCAAATAGGCTTGGTATAACGGGTAATAGGGGAGCAGATTCGATAGTCGATGATGAAAGTGTGGTTTCTCTTTCAGATGGGATCACTCAGTTTTGTTCTCACTTGTTTTTATTGAGGAGAAAGATACCAGATGAAATTCATGAAGATGGAGATCGTTTCGGCACTCACAAGTTAGTCAATCTAAAAGCTAGGCACTTGGGTAAAGATGCTCTTCGTGCAATCAATCCTGTAGAAATGCCAGATGGATCTAATCGGAAGAATTTCATAAACTTGAATATTGAAAACTTTAGGGTTGATGAAAGGGGTGATCTTCAAGATATTGTAAACTCTGCTAATAATATGGATGTTTCTTTAGAGACTAATCAAGAGAATGACGATATTCCAATGGTCCTTTCGCAATGACTGATTACAGATCCATTTTAGAGGACTTAGGTTATAAACTAAAAGATCACGGTTCTTATTGGAGAACTAGTGCAGTTTACAGGTCTGGTAATAACACTACAGCCCTACAAATTTATAAAGACACTGGGGTCTGGAAAGATTATGTGGAGGATTCTATGTTTCTTCCGTTTGAGGCGTTACTTCAAAAAACTCTCAATACAAACGACAAGAATATTTTAAATTCTTATTTAAAGACGGATAGTGTAAATATATATGAACGCGCTAGAAAAAAGCATCTTTTGAGTGAGGAAAAAACATACCCAGACACTTGTTTGAATAGACTGCTACCTCATTATGATTTTTATTTTAATAGGGGGATCTCAGAAGATACTCTTAAAAAATTTAAATGCGGATTAGCTATGTCTGGTAAAATGTACCAGAGAGTTATATTTCCTATTATGCGCTCTGATGGCAAGATACACGGGTTTTCAGGTCGTAAGGTAACAGATGACCCTAGACCTAAATGGCTACATAATGGGAGGTGTTCTGATTGGTTTTATCCTTATTATAGTATAAATGATGTCTCTGCTGCTATTGAGGAGCATCGTTGTGTATATGTGGTAGAATCTATTGGAGATTGTATCTCTTTGTTTGATGCTGGTATTAAGAACGTGCTTGTCTCTTTCGGCTTGAATATTTCACCAAAGTTTATTTCTAAACTTCATAGTTTGCCTTTAGATAAAATTATTGTTGCGTTTAATAATGATTTCAATTCAGGTTCGAACAGGGGATTTGAAGGTTCGATAAAGTCTATATTTAAACTCTGTGATCAAATTGATTTTGACAAAGTATTCTTTTCTCCTCCTCCAGAGAATGACTTTGGGGACATGAGTGAGAAGCAAATACATAAATATGTTGAATATTGTGGATCAATTCAGCATAATGAATCAATGGCTAACGTTATTGATTTCGCTAAAGAGATGAACAAGCGAGGAGTCAACAAAACTTTCTCTAGTAATTTGAGGAAGTTTGAAAAGAAATTTGACTTCCATTATGGCGAAATCTGAAAACAAACCTTTATCGGCATCTCGCATCAAAACGATGCAAACTTGCACTTGGCAATACTGGGCTAAATATCACTTACGTTTACCAGACAAGTCTAATCACGGCTCTCTTCGTGGAACTATTTGTCATGCAGTGTTTGAGAACTTAGGCAATCCTCGTCATCGAAAGCATTATAGGTCAATAATTAAAGCTCAAGACATAAACGTTAGCCCTCCCATTAAACGAATGGTAGAAGCTTATGCAAAAAAGTATGAGATTGATGATTTTGAGAATATGGACCTCATCAATAAAATGACTGTTGAGGGTTTAAATTTTGATTTCTTTGGTGATACTGATGGCAAACCAACTGAATCTATCTCTGAGAAAGATTTCGATATATCTGTAGAAGATGGGGATAAAAACTATAGAATTTTAGGTTTTATCGACAAACTTTTTTTATTCAAGAGAAAAAAGACTGCTATCATTAGAGACTTCAAAACTTCTAAAAGCATTTTTGAGGGGAAAGAGTATTCTGACAACATGCAAGACTACATGTATTGTCTTGCTGTGAAATACTTGTATCCAGATTACCTGAAACGTAAGATGGAATTTTTATTCTTAAAATTTGACCTTGAAGGCGAAGGTTGTTTAGAAATGGAGCCACTGGACGATTTAGATTTAGAGGGTTTCGAATATTTCTTAACTGATGTACAAAAAGTTATAAATAACTTTAACGAAAAAACAGCAGTAGGTGGACTTGCTTGGGATAAAGGATACCCAGCAAAAGAAGATGGGTTTGCAGGGAAGATTGTTTGCGGTAGGGCAACTTATGTTGGTCAATTAAAAAAGAATGGAGACTTAATGTGGCATTGTCCTTTTAAGTTCCCATTCGATTATTATCACCTACTTGGTGAAAACGATAAGTTCATCAAGTCCTCTTATGTTAAAGAAGATTTACAATCCATTCTTGACGAAGGAGTGGGGACTCATATTGAAAGCAAGAAATATTCAGGATGCCCTGCTTTTTCCTTTGACAAGTCTACAGATCTTATTTAGGATCTAGTCATGGTTCCTCTTTTCAAGAGTCAATTCAGTATAGGAAAGTCTATTCTTACTTCAGAGAAGATATTAGACATAGCTCAAACCAACGAATTAGAAAGGGTTATTCTGTTAGAGGATACTTTCTATGGGTTTAGAGTATTTAATAAGCTCTTCCAAGACGAAGGAATTCCATTTGTTTTCGGATTAAGGATATCTGTTGTTAACACAGAGGGGGATTACAGTGAAAAACCTAGTAAGCTAGCTCTTTTCGCCAAAAATAACGAAGGGATACGGGATTTAAAAAGGATGTTTTCTAATGCATCTTTAGATGATAGAAATTCTTTGATTTTGTCTAACTATGACGAAAGTGATTTCAAGAATATAAAAGTTTGTGTCCCATTTTACGACTCTTATATTTTTAATAATTTGTTTCATTTTGGTTTATCTCACATAGATATTAAGCACTTAGATCCAGTTTACTTTATTGAAGACAATAATCATCCTTTTGACTTCCAAATTAAGTCTATTATTGATAGTCTTGGGGTGAAGACTCAAGCTGTTAAAACTATTCTTCATCGTGACAAAGATGATTTTGCTGCTTTACAAATGTACAAAGCAGCTTGTAATAGATCTGGGGGTAAATCTCCAACTTTCCAAAACCCAAACTTAAATCACTTCTGTTCAGACGAGTTCTGTTGGGAGTCTTATAAAGATGCTACCACATAATCAAAAATATTTAGTCTTCGACACGGAGACTGAGGGTCTTAACCTACATTCTTCTCGCACTTGGCAGGTTTCATGGTTGATTTGCGAAGGCAATAGAGTTATCAAGGAGAACGATAGATATATTAGTCACAAGGATCTACAAATTAATAAAAAGGTAGAGCATTTGACTGGTTTTAGTTGGGATAAGTATAACGAGAGAAAGGAGCCTTTGAAGAAGGTTTGGGCTGATTTTAAAGTTGATTTGTTTAATCCAGAATATAAAGTTGTTGGACAAAATTTATTGGGCTTTGATGTCTATATGGTGGCTGGCATGCAAAGGTTATTGGGGGAAACTCCTGATTATTCTTATCTTAATCGGATCTATGATACTAGAGCTTTCGGCAAGGCGTATAGAGAGGATTTAAAAAAGCCAAATAAAGACTTACTTAGTTGGCAGTATAAAATAATTCATGACCGATCTCTAAAGGCTAGAGTCTCTCAAAATCAGTTACTAAAATTTTTTGGGATAGAGTTCGAAGAAGATAGACTGCATGATGCGCTTTATGATAACAAGATGTGCTTTAAGGTTTTTTCTGCACTTAGGAAAGAAATGAATTTATGATGTTTGAAAGTTTTTCTGTTTATGATGATTGCGAGCCTATCGGTGTTGAATTACCGAAGACTTCTGTCAGCGAATCTGTATTGAGTAGTATTGGTCTAGATAAAGAAAGCTCTACTAAAGAAATTATGTATGAGCTTACCCGTAAAGGTTTGCGGGATAAGGGTATCACTAAGTATGATAACAAAAAACAATATTTTGATCGTGCAAAACAAGAACTAGAAACTTTTGAAGAGCTTGGTTTTACAGATTATATTTTATTGAATTGGGATGTTCTAAACTTTTGCCATGAGAATGAAATTCCTACTGGAGCAGGTCGCGGTTCTGCTGCTGGGTCTTTAGTTTTGTATTTGCTTGGGGTGACTAATATTGACCCCATCCCTCACAACTTGTTCTTTGAGCGTTTTGTTTCGAAGAGTCGTGCTAAAAAAGTTTACGATAAGCGCAATAAAGAGTTCCTTGTTGGTAGTCTCCTTCCTGATGTTGATTCGGATATTAGTTATGAGCAAAGACAAAGGGTCATCCAATACATTGAGCAAAAACATGAGGGAAGGACAGCGAAGATTTTAACCTTTAATACTTTCAGTTCTAAGCTCTGTATTAGAGAGGCTACAAAATATTTTGATGAAGCAAAGGAAGATCAGGCTAATGTAGTTAGCGACATGATTCCAAAACTGCATGGTAAAGTTTCATCTCTAGAAAACGCAAGGCAGGAAAATGAAAAGTTTGATGCTTGGGCGAAAAAGCACAATAGAACTTTTGTTAATGCAAAGCGGATTGAGAATCTTATTAAAAATACAGGAGTTCATCCATCTGGCATCGCCATTTGTTCTCAATCAATCGGAGATGTCGTACCTCTTCAAAAGACTAAAGACGGAGACTTGGTTACAGGCTACAACATGCACGATGTTGCTGACCTTATGGTTAAGTTTGACATCCTTGGTCTTAGAACGTTAACAATTGCTCACAGGACTTGTGACAAGATAGGTATTAACATAGAGGATATAGATCCTAATGACCCATTTATATATGAAAAACTCCAAACCTATAATCACCCAGAAGGTCTCTTCCAGATCTCTGCGGATACAAACTTTAGGGTTTGCCAAGACGTTAAGCCAGACAATTTAAATGAACTTTCTGACGTTGTAGCTCTCGCTAGGCCGGGTGCTTTGCAATTTGTTGATGAATATGTTCGTCAAAAACAATCTCCTCTATCAAGTAATCTCCACGAAGATTTAGACGAAATCCTTTCTTGGTCTAAGAATGTTATTTTGTATCAAGAGCAGTTGATGCAAATCGCCAATAAGGTTTTTGGCCTAAGCTTAGAAGAAGCGGAAACTCTTCGTCGGATTGTTGGTAAGAAAAAAGTAGAGGAGATGCCGAAGTGGAAGGATAGAATTTATGATGCTGCAAAATCTTTAGGGTTAGATGATCAGATCAGTGATTTCTATTGGACTGCGTTACAAGCTTCCGCTGATTACTCATTTAACAAGTCACATAGTTTCGCTTATGCTGAACTAGCAGCTAAGACCGTATACCTAAAATACAAATACCCTAGAGAGTTTTTTCTATCTGTTCTTGAGTCTTCTGAGTTTGACCCAGAACCTCTTGAAGTTGTTACTTCTGTGCATGAAGAGTTAGATTACTTCGGTATTAAATTATTACCTCCTAATTTATTTAAATCGAAAATGGATTTTTCAATTGAGGGTAATGATATTAGATATGGCCTTAATGGAATTAAAGGCATTTCTTCTAAATCCAAAGAGGGTCTTTTGTCTTTCAAGGGGTCAGACGGGTTCCAAAGTAAGTATGATGTATTTGCTGCTGCTAAAAATTGTGGCATTAACATTTCAGTGCTAGCAGCTTTGATCCAAGCTGGAGCTATGGATGAGTCTACATACAAAAGAGGCAGGTTAGTTTTAGAGGCTCAAGCTTTCAATATATTGACAGACAGAGAGAAGAGAAATTTTAATCTATTTAAAGAGAGGTTTGGCGATGATATTTTAAAAGCGATATCGGAAGTGATTAAGGTCAACGCTGTTGCTGATGATGGTCGCCCAATAATGAAAGAGTCTAGATTTAACACTTTCAAAAAGAACTTCAAGAACTACAAGGAGATGTTTGATAAAAACAAGCCATTCCAGAAGTTTTGTAATTGGTGGTACGAGAATACCTTGCTAGGCTATAGTTATTCTTTTGATTTGAAAGACTGCTTCGAAGATGAATTTGGCTCCATGAGTTGTTTGAGAGACATAGAGGAAATATCAGAAAGAACAACCTTTAAAGTGGCTTGCCAAGTAAAAGATTTTTTTACGAAAGTTTCTCAAAGTGGTAATAAGTATATGATGATTAGGGGGTCTGATAATACAGGCTCCGCTAATTTCCTGATGATGGACAACTCTAGGGGAGACACTCTTTCTGACTTTCTCTCAGAATACAAAATATCGAAAGACTGCATTTTAATCTTGAATGCCAGCAAAGGTCGTGGTAGTAGTTTTGTGAACTCAGCCAGAGTTATAGATACTAAGATCATGATGAAACTTAGGGATCTTAATAAAAAATGAACGACTTACCATTTACTCCTCAATTAACCTGTATCCTTAATGATGCTCAAGATTTGAATGAATTCCTTGGAAGGAATAAGGTTGATATAGATGTTTTTTTTCACGCATTCATTAATGACTTAAGTTTATCTTGCGAAAAATTTTTTGAACAATTCTTTTGTAGGGATGCTTTGCTTCTGGCTTCTAAAAAAATTATTGATAAAAAGAAGCCCAACAAAGTTGTTTGTAGGAAATATTCTACTAAATTGAATAAGCTTATTAATGAATGTAAGTTTATACAGCGGGAGTTATTTGAATTAGATTATGTCAGCACAGAAGCGATACTTCTTTGTTTCTTAAGCGAAGGGTTTACTCCAAAGGCTTTTGCTGGGATTCTTGACAAAGATGACAGGGATAAAATGGTTGAATCTATAACTCGTTTTATAAGAGACGAAGAAGAAGTTAAACCAGAATTAGAACATTCCTTACCTGATGACATTTCTTTTGACATGGTTGGGAAATGGATTGGGATGTTTGATGAAAACCCAACTCTTGATCAGTTCGCAGAAAATTTAAATTTAAAAGCTTCCCGCCAAGAGTTTGATAAAATAGTAGACTTTGATGACAAAATCTCAGAGATAGCCACGATCCTATGTAGAAAGAAAAAGCCCAATGCGATTTTAGTGGGGCCAGCAGGGACAGGCAAGACATCTTTGATTGAGGGCTTGGCATCTCAAATTGTAAACGGAGAAGCTCCAGAACTTATTGCTAATAAAGTTATCTATTCTCTTAGCTTATCTAGTATGGTTGCAGGAACACAGTATCGTGGTCAGTTCGAAGAAAGGTTAGAAAAGTTTGTAGATGAAGTTAAGAGGTATGAAAACATTATTTTGTTTATTGATGAAGTCCATACTCTTGTCGGAGCAGGAGGAACTACAGAAAATTCTCTAGAAGCTTCAAATATACTTAAGCCAGAGCTTGCTCGTGGTACGATTAGTTGTATAGGAGCTACTACAATTAATGAGTATACAAACACGATCAAAAAAGATTCTGCTTTAGATCGTCGCTTCGAAAGGGTTATTATTAAGGAGCCTTCTAAGTTTCAGATGAAGGAGATTCTACCTACTATAACTTCTTACTACGAAGACTTTCATACGGTGAAGTACACTGAAAATTTTGTTGATCATGTTATTGATTTTTGTGAGAAGTATCTGCCCAACAAATTCTATCCAGATAAGGCAATTGATGTGGTTGATCATTGTGGAGCGCAAGCTAAAGTTTCTCACTGGGGTAATGATAGCTCGTTCAAAGAATTACAACAAGAAATAAAAGATAGCGATATAGATTTAACCTCGACCGAATCGGTATTGTCGTTTGTAACAGAAAAATTATCAGGCTGGTCTGACGACAAGGATTCCGAAACTCCAGATGTCACAATGAAGCATCTTAAAGACTTCTTCTCAAAGAAAGAAAACCCTCTTAGGAAGACAAAAAATTTATCTGACCTCTCCGTGAGCTTGAAGAAAAAGTTTATAGGTAATGACAAGATTATTGATTCTCTTATTGAATCTATCTCTCTATCTAATTACGGGATGCATAAAAAGGGTGCAGCTCCTAGTATTTATTGCATTACTGGGGTTGAGTCTAGCGGGAAAAGTTTTTTCTGCTCAACTTTGAAGGACTCTCTTGAGAAAAGCGGGGTAAATGTGCTAAACTATAGCGGTGTTCATTTTTCTGACGAGTTTGCTAAGTTTAAGATCTTGCCAGAGGTTATGAACAATACTTCTCTATGTGAGAAGGTCAACATCCATCCTAATAGTGTTATTATTATTGATGATTTCCATAAACTACACCCTTCCGTAAAGAGTATTTTTGCTCAAATATTAAAAGATGGCAAGCTCCAGATGTCAAATGGTGACCTAGCAGACTTCTCTAACGCCAAAATATTTGTGACAAGCGGGGTAGAGAATATAGCATCAATGGGGTTCAATTCTAAAGAGGACTCTCCAACCTCATCTATTTTTAAAGAATTATTATCCCTATTTGATTGCAACTTAGTGTTGAATGAGGTTCGCAAAAAAGATATTTTTAGAATCCTATACCACAAGATACAGAAGATTAATGAGGATTTGAGGCTGAGTGATATAGAGGTCGTTTTTACACTGAGTTTTCTAAAAAAATTCGCTCGTTCTTCAAAAAATTTGGTGGACTTTCAAGATCGTTTTGACAACCAGATTAATAAATTTATATGCCAAGAGTTGACGAAAAACAACTCAAAGATAAATTTAGCCGAAATGAGTTTTCTTAGTTGATAAAAATCTGTTTACCCTTACAATAATGCGATTATGAAATTAAATCGGAAGCAGAAAACTGCACTTAATGTTATTCGCGGAACTCGTGGTCGTTTCTTTGGTCTTCACACTTCTCAGGGTGAGACTTTGAATGCTCAATTTCGTGGTGAGACTGATAGTTATATTCAAGTATTTGACCGAAATAATGGTCTTCTTCGTCGTTTCGCGAAGACAAGTCTTGACAAAGTATCATTTGGTAAGTAATGAGTGGTTCTACCTCAAGGTATTTGAGAAACTTGATTTCATTTCAAGCAGACCCAATCATGAAAAGAGTTTACAAGCGTCTTAAAAAACGCTATACTAAACTTCCTCACAATAAAAAGCACTTAATTAAATCTTATATTAATTTATGAACGAAAATAATACATCCAGCGAATGGTCAGAGCGTGAAATCGGAGCCTTATGGCGTAAAGGTGGTGAAAAGCCCTTTTATTCTGGCAACCTCACAATCGGAGACGAAAAAGTTGAAATCGTAATCTTTAAGAACAAATTTAAAGAGAAGGATACTCAGCCAGATCTTCGGATTTACAAGAGCAAAGCTTTGCAGAAGTAATGGCTCCAGAACAAGAGCAAGAGCTTCACGAAGCCCTTGTGAATCATATTACAAGCAACTTAACTTTCGCAGAGTTAATAGATATAATCTCCACTTTGGTTAAAGAAGAGGTTGATCGTAAACTTGAAAATATGAGTGAAGAAGAAAAACTTCAAAGTTATAGTGAAGTTTTTGAAAAAGAAGTGTAACATCACTTGATGGAATACGATTTTTCTAAAGAAGCTAAAGAATTTCTTGAGTCTCAAGCTGCCAAGAGATCTGGGCCTAAAAGTGGAGCGCAAACTCCAGCGAAGCCTAGTGAACAAAAAAAAGGTTCTAGTAAGAACAAAAAAGGTAGTGCGGGTAAGGATGGAAAGAAAATAACCTTCTCAGAAAAAGTTGTTACTGCTCTAAAAAACAAAGTTAAGGAGCATAACGAGAAACATTCCAAAAAAGTTTCGCTTACACAACTTAAAAAAGTATACCGCAGAGGTGCGGGGGCATTTAGCTCTAGTCATCGCGTTGGAAAGACCAGAGGTCAGTGGGCGATGGCTAGGGTGAACATGTTTTTAAAAATGGTGCGTGGAGGAAAAGTTAAAAAGTCTTACCGTGCAGCAGATCAAGATATCGCTAGGGGTTCTGAGGATTATTATATAGAAGACCCGACAAACGCTTTTACTGATTTCGACGAGCTTGATTTTGCTTATGCTCGCTTTGATCTTCAAAGAGTTGAGGCGGTAGAAGAATCTAATCAAGATATTGAGGATCTTGAATATACGGAGGCAGAGAAAAAAACTTTAAACAAGCCCTTTCGCCTAAAAGGTGGCAAAAAGAAGTTCGGAGTTTATGTCAAAAACCCCCAAACTGGTAATGTCATCATGGTTAAATTTGGTGATCCTAACATGGAGATCAAGCGTGATGACCCAGATCGTCGCAGAAATTTTCGCGCTCGTCATAAGTGTGATTCAGCTAAAGACAAAACTACTCCCCGCTACTGGAGTTGTAAATTTTGGTCTAAAAAGCCTGTTAGTTCAATGGCTTCTGAAGAAGTTGTCGCTTGGGACGATAACGAAGAATTTTCTCAGTGGTGCTGGGACGATGAGTCTTTCGCAGAGCATCAAGATTTGTTGAATGGACATCCATTCTTAGAATCAGTAAAAGAAATTGTAGAAGACGAAGGCGAACTTTAATATAATACCTTTGTGAAAAGGGTATTAGTTACTGGTAGCGAAGGTTTTATTGGCAAAAACCTCTGTCCTTATCTTGAGAAAAGAGGAATAGAGGTAGTTCCTTACGATATTAAGTTCGGGAGTAATCTGCCTCCCTTGAATGGCATTGATGCGGTCATCCACCTTGGAGCTAATTCAAGCACCACAGAAACTGATTTAAAAAAGATATTAAATGAGAATTTTATATTCTCTGGCACACTTTATCAATTGTGCGCGAATATGGATATTAAATTCCAATACGCGAGTAGTGCTTCAGTTTATGGCGTTTCAGATTCTTTTAGAGAAGACCAATTCTGCGTTCCTCTAAGTCCTTATGCGTATAGTAAATATATGTTTGACAATTGGCTTTTGAATGAGCAACATCCATATCAAGGGTTCAGGTATTTTAATGTTTATGGGCCTCATGAAGAACACAAAGGGGATCAAGCTAGCCCCATCACTAAATTTATCAAGCAAGTTCAAGAAGATGGAGAGATCAAAGTATTTAGGGGAAAAGCAAGTAGAGACTTTATCCATGTGGAAGATGTTTGTGAGGTGCATTATAGGATGCTTCATCATGATAATTCTGGTATCTTCAATGTTGGTACTGGCAATTCCATATCTTTTAAGGCTATTGCTGATAAAATGGCAGAAAACTCTGGGGCAAAAGTTAAACAGATCGCGATGCCAGAAAAATTAAAAGGCCAATATCAAAAATTTACTCAAGCAGATATTACAAAGCTTACATCTGTGATTGGAGAGATGGAGTGGAAACAAGTTTTGGAGTGTATATAGAATAAGAATAATGTCTTTAATTAAAACTCTAGCTAAAAGCCTACAACTTTATCTTGAATTAAGGAATAGATTGGCTTTTTTTGAAATAAAAAATCAACATAGAAACATAAAAAATGAACTCATTAAAGAAATTGAAGAATTACGGGCTGCTGGCGATAGTAACTCCTCTGATCGCGCTGACCTCTTGCGGAAGCGTCTCAAATCCGAAAACGACGACTTTGAACATATATCAACCGTCTTCATTAAAGCTCAAGGCGGGTCAACCGATTCAAACTGAAGAGGGAGTTTACACCCCCCAGACAGATGAGATTTGGCATTCAGATGCTCGCTTTAGGAAGCTAGAGAGAGAGCTTTTTGATTAATTAAATCTACTCCTTCGTCTTAAAAGTAAAATTATAGGCAAGGCACTTAGCAGGACTGAGTGAGTTTCTGGGATAGCGGTAGCAGTAGTACCACTAAAGATTAAAATAGAGGGGTCTTCTGAAAAAGATACTCCGTTCACTAAAATATCATCTCCTTGCTCTGCGAATTCTCCTATTGAGTCCAAAGTAAGTTTAGCATTCTGAGATAAATTAACAACAGATCTTTCTGCTAGACTGTTGATGGCATCTCCACTACCCCTTAATGTTAACGAACTAGTTGAGTCTACATTTATTTCAAGACCTAACGAGGAAAACATAGCGTCCATAACAGACTCTTGAGTTAGATTTACAGTGGAAAACGTATCATCCTCATCATTTACTCCAGAAAACCCGTTGGCGTTTTCGAATATAAAAGTGCTAGAGATTAAAGTCACAGAAAAACCATCTCCAATTTCAATATTTGAATAAGATGCACTGCCCTCCATAATGTAAGCGTCGGCTATGATTAAATCATTAATTGTAGGGGAGTTTGGGTCAATTTCTTGTAATTCAGATTCAGAAAAATCCCAATTTTCAGAGTTATAAAAATCAAATACGTTTTCTCCCTCTGCATTCCATGCAATGGTGGTCGCGTGAGCTATAGAAGCAATTGATAGTAATGTGATGATTATTTTTTTCATTTTTTAATTCTTTTTAGTAGGTAGTTTTTAAATTTTGATAATGGTCCAGTAATTTTTCCAAGTAGTCTCCCCAATTTGCTGTTTTCTGGTATGACACAAGAAAGTGTTCCGACGAGACCTACAACTGAGACCACAAACTCAGGCATTGATGACATGTAAGGGGCTAAAATCCTGTCGAATATTTCTTGCATAATCTTATTTTAATTACAAGTCCGTTACTTTAGGGACGGGAGTTACAGGAGTGTCTTTCTCTAATTCATCATCCTCTATTTTTAGAATACCCTTCTCGTCCATTTCGATTCTTGCTTTTGAGGCTTCTTCTGCTCGCTTACTCCGCTCTTCTTCGGAAAGACCCTCTTTTTCTTCCGCTCCCTCATCTTTTGTTGGACCCGTCCCTTCAACATCCCCATAGCCCTCTTCAGCATATTTTCTAACGCCATCAAAGGTTGATATGCCCATGACTGATTCAGTGAAGCCGTTTACTGTAGAAAAGACTCCATATTCTTGTTCTGTCACAACTGCGATTTCTATACCTTCTGCTTTGGCGGTTTTAGCTTGAAAGTAGGCTCCACTTCCAATAGACATGACTCCAGCAGTTCCAATTGTCGCGATTTTTTTACCAGCTTCTTGGAAAAATGTCGCTGTTGCAGCAGTTAAAGTTGGAGTCGCTGCTGCTGCTGCGGTTTGAGTTGTAGCAGCCATAACTCCTGCTCCAGCTACAGTCTTTGTAGCTTTTTTAATTAATTCTTTATTTTCTTCAGCTATTTCCGATAACTTTTCTAAAGTCGAAGTTTCTTGAGATTCTGCTTTAATATCTGAATCTTTTTTTTCTTCTTTTTTCTCATCCTCTTCTTCAGGAGTGTTTTCAACCTCCTCTTCAATCTCTTCCTCAACTTCACTACCACACTCTTCGCAAACACACTTCTGGCTCTCCAAGTGTTTTATTCTTTGCAATAAAGCCCAAGCAGACTCTCTGGCATGCCTATCTAAGTCAGATATGATTTCACTATCTTGCGGATTGCAATATTTTATTGCAAAATTTTCTGCTTCGTCAAGATCTTTATCATCCAGTGCCATCACTTATTCATACACAAAAACATTTTTTTGGTGTAATGTAATTTACATGGATTTTAAAAATCTGATTAGGGAGTTTCTAGATGGTGGCTGGGTGATCCCTGTTATTGGAGCATCTGGTATGATTGCTCGTATGCTCACATATAAAGGGAATGTTTCTATAAAATGTTTTTTAAGGAACGTCGTCGCTGCTGCCATATTATCTGGCATTCTATGGTTTGTCTTGCAGGATGCGCCTATAAGTGATTTTATTAAGGCTATTTCTTATGGTGTTGTTGGGGTAGTAGCTCCAGAGATAATTAATGGGGTAATTGCTTTGGCCAAAAAGTTTGAGAAGAATCCTGATAAATTCTTAAAAAAATAGTAAATTAGTGTAACATAAAACAATGGCTGGGACAAAATATGATATCGTTATTGAGCAAGGGGCTTGTCTTGACATCCCTCTAACCTTGACGGATGACTCTAATTCAGCCTACGATTTAAGAACGGATCAGGTTTATTTAACTGGAGTTATTTATCGTGATTATGATCAAGCGGTTCAAGCTACCTTTACTTATTCGGAAACTGACGCTGCTAATGGTGCTGCGAAAATGTCTCTAAATAGTGCTGACACTCAAGCTATGGAACCAGCTTATAGTTCCTATGATATATTTTTAATCAAAACTGATGGTTGTGTTGATAGGTTGTTATACGGAACGGCGACTATTAGCGGAACCGCCGTTCCTCTTCCATGAGCATTAATGTAACAGTTACAGAAACTCCGAATGTAGACTTGTCGATATCTTCTTCGACAGGGTTGAATGTAGGTGTTGGTGGTACATCTCACAATTCACTTGTGGGTATCCAAGGTGGGAGTACAGGGGAATATTATCACTTAACATTAGATCAGTATAATCAAATAGGAGGCAACCCAGATGCCTTTGTAAATATCACAGGAGAGGAAACTATATCTGGAGTAAAGACCTTTGCTTCTGGTTTAATTATTTCAGCAGATAACGAGGCAATCAATGTTACTGGGGATTTAATTGACGGTAATAAAAAATTGTTTATTGATGCTGAATCTTTAATTGTTGGAGATTCGAATGATGTCAACTCTCTTTATTCTGCTATCTTGCTTGGTAGCGGTAATAGTATTTTTGGGGATTATGATGTCATTGTCGCTGGTGTTGATAACCAGATATCTGGGAGTGATTCAACGTACAGGTCTGATTTTAATTTTTTAGGAGCTGGTTCAGGTAATTTAATATCCAAATCTTCTCATTCTAGTGTTGTTGGAGGTTTAGAAAACAAGCTCCGATCAGATTCTAGAAACAGTTTTATTGGAGGAGGCAAGAATAACACTTTATCTTCTTCTAGAAACAGTGTTATAGGTGGAGGTATTAACAATTATATTGATAGTGCGGAGTCGGTACAAATTTTCGGATCATATGTCACAGGCACAACGCCTTACGATGGTTATATTTATCTGGCAGACAATCAAAATAGGAGAAAAGAGCCTCATGGGAATGATACTTTATTTATTGATTTTGAGGGAGGAGTAGAAGTCAAGACAGGGAGCTTTGCTGTTCAGGAAAATATTACAATGGGAGGAGAGACGGTTGCAACTAGAGCTTGGGTTCAATCTCAAGAAACTAGCCAAAGGTTTGATACAGCTTTGCCTTCTGGGATAGATGAGACAGGAATAGAATTTGGTAGTGCATTTTCTTCTGCGCCAATGGTTCAGTGTGAACTCCAATTACCAAATGGTGGTGAGAGAACTTACTTTTTAGCAGTAAGAGACATAACTACGACTGGATTTTTTGTTGAACTTTCTGATAATATAGGGACAGGCTATACACTACAAACTAGAGCAATACCAAATACATAATGGCATTAGAAGTAAAATTAAAAAATTTAGTTGTAGAGACTCTTAACTCTGAGAATGTCTCAAAGGCTATTTTTGGCGGTGGTTCTGAGAATCCAAATGTTAACTCTCAGCAGAGTCAGTTTATTATTTCTAATGGCTTTTTCTCTACCGCAGGTGATGCCCAGACCTGTTTGTTTTTGCTTCGTGGTAGCTCCACAGATGATTCTCAAACTGAGTTATTTTTAGATGGTTCTAGTGCTAGATTCATCTTAGAAGACGATACTTCTTACTTTTTTAGTTGTCAGTTTATAGCTAGAGCTGAAAATGGGGACAGTGCTGTTATGCATGTTAATGGCGGGGCAAGGAGAGGATCTAGTGCAAACTCTGTAGAAATATTGGGAGAACCCCATAATCATATTATTCACGATGGGATAGGTGTTGGAGATGTTCAGTTTTCGGTAAGTCCTTCCAATGGTTCTTTAAAATTTTTTGCGACAGGGAAATCTGATACAAATATTCGATGGTTAGGTAAAATTGATTTAACTCAATTGAAATATTAATTTTCTGATTCTCCCTTTGTTGTGTAACTAGATTTAACTAGTTACTAATCATGTCGAATATAATTTATAAAGGCGCACTTGTAGGCACTCAGGTAGATTTCCAAACAGGAAACCTGACGGACATATCAACCTTCACTGGAGATGTAAGGGGGGCAGCAATACAAGACTCCATTACAAATGGCGTTACAGATCGTGGAGCTTCTCAAGACGCAATTCATGCGATGTCTGGGGTTTTAGCAACTCAGGCAAATCATCCAGATATAACTCCGGGTTCTGACATTGCAGTTACAGCAAATGCAAGTGGTTCTGTTCTAAATAATATCACTGTAGACCTTGATGCAGATGGTCACGTTGTTGCAACAGCTGTTAGTTCTATAGATTTAGATACTATTTATTATCCTAAAACAGATGTTAATTCTATTTCTGGAGCTTTAAGGACAGACATTGGTACTAACGATACTGAATTAGCAACCTTAAGGACTGCTACTGGTGTTTTATATACTAATATTACTGGTAATGATGCTGAACTTTCAACTTTAAGGACTGCTACTGGTTATTTGGAAAATCAGATTGACGATCTTCAAGCTGTTTCAGGTGTTCCTACTTTCGATGCTGTTACTGACGTTAATGCTGTTACAAGCAATGATATTACTGTTGGTGATATTCGTGTTGGTGGCGGTAGTATTACAGGTCCAGCTACAATCACGATTGATCCAGACGCTGCTGGTGCATCAGGTAAGGTTATTATCGCTGGAGACCTTCAGGTTGATGGCACAACAACAACGATTAATTCTACAAGTGTCCAGATTGATGATCTTAGCTTAGTTCTTGGTACTGGTGCGCCTAATGCAGCTTCTGCTGATGGTGGAGGTATTATCATTGATGGAACTGGAGCTGCTAACATTGCTGAATTTACTTTTGATGGTACAAACAATCGTTGGAAAACTAATAGCATAGACATTGCTGCTGATATTGTTGGTAATGCTTCGACAGCTTCAAAATGGTCTGCTGCTACGACTCTTTCTTTGGCTGGTGATTTGAGTGGTTCTGTCGCATTTGATGGATCTGATACGACTGAGACCCTGACTGCGACAATTGCAAATGGAGCTGTTGAAAATAACATGTTGGCAGGTTCTATTGCTAACTCAAAGCTTTCCAATAGTACTATTTCTTTGGGTGGCGTGAGTGTTGCTTTAGGAGGTGCAGATGCCGATCCAGCTTTCAATCTTGAACATGCGACGAATTATCCTACGACAGCATTAGTTGGAACCATTACAAATGCTCAATTAGCAGGTTCTATAGCAAATGCTAAGTTATCAAATAGTTCTGTTAATTTTGGTGGAGTTACCGTTGCTTTAGGCAGCTCAGACGAGACTCCTGCATTTGACCTTGCTGATGCAACTAATTATCCCACCACAGCTCTTGTAGGAACCATTACCAATACTCAGTTAGCTGGTAGTATTGCCAACTCTAAGTTAGTTTCTGATTCAGTTAATTTTGGTGGAGTTACTGTTGCTTTAGGTAGTTCAGATGAGACTCCCGCATTGAATCTTTCGGATGCTACTAACTATCCTACAACAGCACTTGTTGGCACAATCACTAATGCTCAGTTAGCAGGTTCGATTGCGAACAGCAAACTTTCCAATAGTAGTCTCACAGTTACTGCTGGGGTCGGTCTTAGTGGAGGTGGAACAGTTGCTCTTGGAAACTCAACAAGTATTACCACAACCTCAGACCAAGGCCATCTTGATGAGATTGAACTTGGTTCTGATAATAGCGCAGAGACTAACATCGTAACAAAGGGGGGTATCATTATACTTCGCGGAACTGATAATGATGGAATTTCTACTTCTGGAAATGATGGAACTGCAATTGACTTAAATGACAAAACAACTGTTGCTTTTGAAGGTGTTGTCCAATCAGCAAGATCAGATCAAGATTCTGACAATGGTAGTTATGTTGCCATGTGGAAGATCCAAGGTGTGATTCGTAGGGATTCGAATAGCACTGATATGTTATCCTCCTTCGTCACTAAAACATTCGCTGGCTCTAACGCTTCTTCTTATGGTCTATCTGTAAGTGTGAGTGGAAATGGCTTGAAAATTAACAGTGATCAGACTTCTGGTAATTTAGTTACTTCCGCTACTATTAATTACAACTGGATTGAAGATACTTCAGCCTAATACATAAAATAAATACTAAACCTGTTCCAATTTGCGTTGGAGCAGGTTTTTTTCTGCATTTGTTGTTAAATAGTGTAACAGAATGTATAATTCGTTGATATGTCTGAGTATTTCGTAGGAACAATAGGAGCAAATAACCAAACCACCTTCGAATCTTTGACCAGTTCTGAGGTTCTGGATGACTTGCAGTTAAATACTACAGACTCTCCGACATTTGGCGGTCTAACTGTTCAAGGCGGGTCTGCGAATATTATACTAAAAGATACCACTGATAATGATGATCATAGTATTCAGTTTGTTAATAATTTAGGTGGAACAGATTATCAAATAAGATCAAAAGACCCTAACGGTAGTGGTGGAGATGGTTTCTATCTTGGATCTCATAATGGGACAGAGGTTGGTATTTACTCTAATGGCACAACGGCTCTTACTTTAGATGCTTCACAAAATGCAACTTTTGCAGGTACAGTTGCTACTTCTGAAATTACTACGGCTTCTGGGACACTAACTTTAAACCCTGCTGGGACATTTATTAATCTCCCTAATGGCAAAAAGCTCTACGGAGCTAATATTGGATTTGGGTATCAGACAAATGCTGTTAGTGCTATTAAGTTTTTGCTTGGGGCTAGTATTGATAACCCTGACATGAGGATAGAGAGGGTTAGTAGTAACCTTCTAATACAAAATGAAGTAGATGATGGGGATATTCTCTTCAAAGGTAGCGATGGCGGTTCTACAATAACAGCTCTTACCCTTGATATGTCAGCGGGTGGTAACGCAACCTTTGCAGGTTCAGTCACTGCCACATCACTTATCAAATCAGGTGGTAGCTCAAGCGAGTTCCTTAAAGCTGATGGTAGCGTAGATAGTAGTACTTACGCTTCCTCAAGTGCTTTGTCTTCTTATTTACCACTAGCAGGTGGGACACTAACAGGTAACGTCACATTTCCTTCACCAGATGCAATTAATTTTGTTGCTGATTCTGATACTGGTGAGTCTCATGGAATTACAGCAAGGAGAACATGGAAAAAGACTGTTACTGCGGGTAACTTACAAAAGTTAGGTAAATGGACTGATACAGAAGGAACTGTTCAGATTTTAATTACTGTAGGCTCTGAAACAGGTGGTAATAGTGGTACTAGCACATATCTTTGGGGAGGTGGTTACAATTCATTTGCAACTGGTTATCGGAGATTACGCCCTCTTACTGATCATAACGGTCACGGAAACGGGGCTGATAATGGAACTAATGATTCTTGGCATGTATATCTTAGACAAGAAAGTTCTTTTGTCTATAGTCTTTCTGTAGCTGTACCTACTGGCGCAAATAACAAGAATTTAAGAGTAACTTGCGTGGAATTGGCTGGGGGTAATAACTTTACAGACATGAGCAGCGATTCAGCGTTAGCTATGTCAGGGTTAACCATTAGTAATAGTGATCAATTCAGTTTAAATAATATCACTGCAAGTTCAGTTACTGCGACATCACTTATCAAATCAGGAGGAACTTCATCACAATTCCTCAAAGCTGACGGTAGCGTAGATGGTAATACTTATGCCACTCAGTCATACGTTTCTACACAAGTTAGTAATTTGGTAGATTCTGCCCCAGCAGCGTTGGATACACTTAATGAATTAGCTAATGCTCTTGGAGACGATGCTTCATTCAGCACTACCATAAGTACATCTCTGGGGAATAGGTTGAGAGTTGATACAGCTTCACAGGGTTTAAGTTCTACTCAAAAATCAAATGCTCGCACTAACTTAGGTTTGGGGACTGCTGCGACTTCAGCCTCTTCAGCTTTCGCTGCTGCATCTCACACACAAGCTTTCTCTACGATAACTAGTACTCCAACAACTTTAGCTGGTTATGGAATTACAGACGCAGTATCTTCAAGTTCTTTATCGTCTCATACTTCAGCCACAAACAATCCGCATAGTGTTACGGCAAGTCAAGTCGGGGCATATAGTTCTGGTGAAACGGCTACTTTATTGGCTGCTAAAGCTCCTTTAGCAAGCCCTGCATTAACAGGAAATCCTACAGCCCCTACGCAGTCTTCAAGTGAAAATAGCACGAAGATAGCAACCACTGCTTTTGTAAAATCTCAAGGGTATATTACGACTGATAACAACACTTTTAGAACAGTCACCGCAGGAGGTAATACGCTTGGTTCTACTGAAACTTTGGCTTTTACTGCTGGCTCTAATGTAACCATTACAGAAAGTGCTGGAGCTGTTACAATTACAGCTGCAAATGACAATACACAACTTAGCACTGCCCAAGTACGTTCTAAAATATCTGGTACGGGATTAATTAGTTATAACAGTTCTACGGGAGTCATTAGTACTACAGCTAACAACTACTCCTTACCAGAAGCGACTGCGACTGTAAGAGGCGGTATCGAACTGTTTAGCAACACTGACCAAAGTGTTGCTGCTAATTCTGTCTCTGCTACAGCTGGACGTACATACGGAATACAACTAAACTCAGCTGGACAAGCGGTAGTTAACGTACCTTGGTCTGATACAAACACAGACACAAACACATTCAGAACCGTTACTGCTGGAGGGAATACACTTGGCTCTGGCGAAACTTTAGCTTTAACCGCAGGTTCGAATGTTTCAATTTCAGAAGCGGGAGGGCAAGTAACTATTTCATCTACTGATACTAATACAGTTTATAGTCACCCAACTCATAATGGTGATGATATTAATATTGATACTGGTGCGCTCACAGGAGCAACAGTTATATCAGATCTTGATTTCAATATCACAACTAACAGTTTGGGCCATGTTACAGATGCTAATGGCACAGTTGCTACAAGGACATTAACTGCTGCAAACCTTGGCATCTCTGCACCTAACGCACCAGCAAGCGCATCAGCAGCGATTGTCGGGAATACAGTAGAGGTTACGTTTGCAGCATCTACTACTTCAAACATTGATGCTTATCTTGTTTATAGTTCAATTGATGGAAGTGATTATGGTTTGATTTCTATTGTACCACCTGATGACTTTGCTGCTTCAATGAGCATTATTGATAATTCATTTGATGAAACAGGGACACAAGCATATCGCGTATATGCAGTGAAATATGGTATTCTATCAAGTGCTACTACAGCGAGTGTTTCTTATACAGTTTCTTCTGCTGAACCTACGACGATGAGTGTCGTAAACCTTAACAACGCTTATTATGTACAATGGAATCCACCAAGTTCTAATGCAAGATTTGTCACAGCATATAATGTTTATAAACATGAGCATGCGACACAAAGTAGCTTGAGTAGGAGTTCAGCATCTTTAATTTATTCTGGAATGAACACAAACTATATGTATCAGATTAGCGGAACTAATAATAATAACTTCCACCAATTTTGGGTAGAAACAACTATAGCATAAGATGGAATACGATTTGGAACATTGGCAAGAAATCAAGAGCCAACGAGAAGAGGATTTGAGTTTAGAAATGTTGAGAGATGAGGATGATTATCTTATAAATCTTTTAAAAGAATCATTGTCCGAAGCTGAGTTAAAAATAGAACAACTTACTGATGTCTAAATTTAAACATGAAGTATTAGAACGAGGAGATATAATCTCTATCGTAGGTGCTGGCCAAACTGATTACGGTCAATACAGGCATATCTTACCTCTTTTTAAAGGGGGACACGATAATACAACTGTTGATAGTAGTAGCGGTGATTATGATGGAGGTGATCGTGTAATTGGATTTCCTAATGGTATAGAAATAGACGGTGATCTTATTTTTACTGTTGGTTGGGGAGATGGATTCGCTGTTCGTCGATTAAACAATGATGGTACATTAACTAAAATTTATCACGATAATAATTTCTTGTACCGTGATACTACAAGCACATATAACCACCTGCAAAGTGTAGCTATTGACAAAGTAAATAAGAAAGGCGTTGTAATGACCTACAATGTCTATGGTTACACTACATTTGATTATAGTGGTTGTGTGGATGGTGGTACTACTTTTGTTAAAGATGCTAGACCTACGCACACTAATCCAACAGATTTTATTGACCCATCTGGAACTAACTCGCGAGCTGATGGGTATGTGAGAAGAGTAGGAACTTCTTATACTTCAGGATTAGCTGCTGCTGGAGAGTGGATTTACGCAGGAGAGCATGACACTAGACATTACAAAAGAATTCCTAGAAGAAACCTAAGAACAGGAGCGCAAGAGTTTATAGGTAATAGTTCAGGAACAGGTGATCTAAAATCTGGATCAGCCACAATAGATAGAAGTGGGTATAGATATTGTTTGTTTTACGACGAAGTGAATGATAGAATGTTTTGTTTCCCCTTCTATAACGGCAACTTCATTGTTGTATATGATGCTTCTACTGCTAATCCTGAGTTAGTATGGTGTGATATTGCAGATGCAGGTCATGGCGATGATGGTTACGAGCAAGGATTACATATACCTGATCCTTCAGGTTCTCCAAATAGAATGTGGATAGGTGGCAGCAGTCGTATTTTAGATATAGATATAACGCCGTGTTTAACTGGTAGCGCACCAACAGTACATAATGTCATTTATATGTCAGCTCTTGATTCGTATTCAAATCACTTTAGATTCGGAACCAAGTATCAAAAAACTAGTGGAACTCCAATGGACAAGGTTCCGGGATATACTGATATGATTCACATTCAGTCTGATCGTGGTTATTTCGAGGCAAGAGGATGGATAGATACAGATAACAACCACGCTTCCGTTTTCTCCAGAAGATCTAACATAACAGAAGATACCTCAACTGGTGGTAGAGGTAGAAGTATTGATACAGATTATGGACAACCTATGATTCTCATGGAGTCTGCTAATGGTAGTAAATACTGGATACACACTGGTTATAGCGGGTCTGATGGGCATAGATTCCATACTTATGCAGAGAGCGTAAAGCCAATGGAGCTAATAGGAAACTGGGAGATTGTTTATGGAACTTATACTTTGGAAAACAGCGCGAGTGTTGATTCGGTTTTTTTATCAAATGTGGATAAGTTTAATATTCCAAGCAGTTGTTCACTAACAGTATATGTTTCCAACAATAATGGATCAACTTGGGAAACTTACAATTTAGCATCTACGACTGCTCATGCATTTACATCATCAGGAACACAACTTAGAGTTAAGCTCTCTGCTTCAGGCCATCCTAATAAGGCTCCTTACTATGACGGTACGGAAGGTCATTTGACAGTAAGTTATTGCTCACTTCATGCAGCAGCAAAAGACTCCAACATTAAATTTAAGATAAATAGAAAAAGGTTAAGGCACTAATATCATGGCAACAGTAACTTCATCAAAAAGACAACTAACACACACCTCTAATACTTACGAAAGTAATGGAGATGTTACTATAGGAGGTAACCTGAATATCAATGGTACTACTACGACTATTGATACAGCTAACCTATTAGTTGAGGATAAGAATATAATTATCGGTGATGTGTCATCTCCTACTGATAGTACAGCAGACGGTGGTGGAATTACCTTGAAAGGAGCTACAGATAAAACGATTAACTGGGTTAACTCGACAGATTCTTGGACATCTAATCAGAAATTCTCTGCTCCCAGTTTAACATTAACAGGTTTAACCACTTCTTCAGAAACAACTGCTTTGCTTATTAACGCTAGTAATCAGGTTGTTAAAAGGACTCTTGGGTCTAATGCATTTAATAGTACTTCATTTTTAACTGGAAACCAAACTATTACATTAAGTGGCGATGTAAGTGGGTCAGGAACGACTTCAATTTCAGTTACGGTTGCTGACGATTCACACAATCACGTTATCTCTAATGTTGATGGTTTGCAGTCTGCATTAAATGGTAAGTTGAGTACATCAGGTAAGGCTGCGGATTCGGAACTTCTTGATGGTATTAATAGTACGAGTTTTGCACGGACTGACGCTGCGGATACATTTAGCCAAAGAATTCGTTTTGATAATTGTAGTACCAACAACCATGACAATATGGCAGTTAGCACCCAGAATCTGGGTGGGCTTGAAGTTTTCAACAGTGGATCAGGCAATGACGCTTTTATGGCTTTCCATACTTCTAGTGACTATGCCGTGTATTTTGGATTAGACGCAGATAGCAACAAATTATCTGTAGGTGGTTGGTCATTGGGAGCTAATAAGTATGAGATTTATCATTCTGGAAATAAACCCTCTCTGGCTACACTAGGTTATACTGGAGCGACTAACGCTAACTATATAACCAACAATAACCAGCTTACCAACGGTGCTAATTATATTACTGGAAACCAAACTATCACATTAAGCGGTGATGTAAGCGGGTCAGGAACGACTTCAATTTCAGTTACGATTGCTGACGACTCTCATAATCACATTATCTCTAATGTTGATGGGTTACAAAGTGCGCTAGACGGAAAGGCTACAGCAGGTGATGAAAACATCATTGATGGCGCAGCATCTATTTGGAATGCTGATGGTGATGGTGATGTATTTGATTATAACGATTCAAACCCAACACATAATGGCAAATCAACTGGAGCTGTACTTAACATTCGTGGAGACGGTACTAATGATCATTCGCTTGTAAGAGCAGGTATATTCACATCTAATCACGTTTCTACTGCTAATGGATATTATGTTGGAACCCTTTTAGGAACATCTAATTCTACTACTACGCAGGTAATTAATGGTTCTGGTGAATGGACAGGAAGTGTTATTCCTGCTGCAAAGCTTAGTACGGCGACTACACAATCCTCAAGCGAGAATAGCACCAAGATAGCAACGACTGCTTATGTAAAATCTCAAGGTTATGTAACATCAAGCGGGAATACTGTTATCGGAACCGATTCTGATATTAACACATCTGGTGCTACTGTCATTGATCAGTTGAATATGACAGATGGCGTGATCCAATCACACAGCACACGGACCCTGACCCTCGCCAACCTTGGTTACACTGGAGCCACTAACGCTAACTATATAACCAACAATAACCAACTTACCAACGGTGCTAGTTACTTAACAACATCAGGTAAAGCTGCTGATTCACAAAAGCTTGATGGTATTGATTCTCTTAGATTTCCTTATGCTCTTACTGGAACTTTAGGAAGCACAAATACATTTGTTACTGATGGTGGGATAGGGGCCGATAATATCACACGTTCGATGTTCTACAGGGACAACGGTAACCAGTTTGGAACTATTGGATTCAATGCACAACACGCCACCTCCACAGGTTATTCTTGGCAGATGGCTAGCACTAGCTATTCCGATGCTTCGGCTATTCAAGCACGAGTTAAAAACAATGGAACTTGGTCAAGCCCTGTAACAATTTGGAATAGTGGCAACGATGGATCTGGTTCTGGGTTAGATGCTGATACACTTGATGGGCTACAACTAAATAGCGATGATAGGAATGACAGCGCAAATGTAGTGTGTAGAACGCAGGGTAATGGGTATGCTTATTTTGGCTGGATAAACACAACATCAGGTAATAATAGCACTACAGCTATAAGTAGAATCTATGCATCCCATGATGGTTTTATTCGCTACTATACACCTGCGAACTTTGGAGCGCAGATTGGCTCTCATATTAGTTATAATGATTTAACTAATAAACCATCAATTCCATCACTCTCAGGATATGCAACAGAATCATATGTAGGAACACAGATATCTAATCTAGTTAATGGTGCGCCAGCAGCGTTGGATACACTTAATGAGTTGGCAGCAGCAATTGATGATAATGCAAGTTACGCTGCGTCTATCACTACTGCATTGGCTGGGAAGCAGGTAGCAGGAACATACAATACCATTATCGGAACCGATTCTGACATCAATACGTCTGGGGCTACGGTTATAGATCAGTTGAATATGACAGATGGTGTGATCCAATCACACAGCACACGAACACTGACACTTGGAGATCTTGGTTATACTGGAGCCACTAACGCAAACAACTACTCATTGCCAGCAGGATCTAGTTCGACACGGGGTGGTTTCAAGATTGGATATACTGAGAGCGGTAAATATTACCCCGTTGAAGTCGATTCTTCAGAGAAGATGTTTGTTAATGTTCCTTGGACTGATACAAACACTAACACAACCTACTCTGCTGGGACGGGGATCACGTTAAGCGGAACTACGTTTTCTCTTACGGATACAGCTTCGAAGGCAAACCTAAGTGGGGCAACCTTCACTGGTGATGTTACAATTGGTAATGGATCTGCTGACACGAACCTTCACATTAAAAAATCGGATAATAATGTTTCTGATCATATTGTTTTCTATAACGGAACAACTCGTGTTGGTGAGATTGGGGTTGAAGATACAACTTGGTTGAGAATTAACCAAGAGACAGCTAAAAATATTTATACCCCACGATATATTCGTGCTGATGGTGGGTTCTTTGTTGATGGATCATCTAAAGGCATTAATGGTTCTGGGAACTTTGTTGGAGGTACAATTACTGGAGCGAGTGATGCGAATGTTTCCAACTGGAATACCGCATATGGATGGGGGAACCACGCTTCTGCTGGTTATGTCACTTCAAACACTCAACTTTCGACTGAGCAAGTTCAAGACGCTGTAGGCGCGATGCTTTCAGGCAACACTGAAAGTGGGATTACAGTAACCTACGATGATACCAATAATGAGATTGACTTCACAGTTGCATCTCAGACTGACCAGAACTTCACTACCGCATTAAAATCTAAGTTAGACGGTATCGCTACTAGTGCTAACAACTATTCGTTGCCACTTTCCTCCAGTTCGACACGAGGTGGAGTTAAGATTGGGTTCACCGAAAGTGGTAAAAATTATCCAGTAGAACTTGATTCGTCGGAGAAGATGTTTGTTAACGTACCTTGGACAGACAACAATACAACTTACTCAGTAGGAGATGGTGGATTAACTCAAAAAAACTTTACGTCTACGCTTAAGACTAAGTTAGATGGTATTGCAACTGGTGCTACAGCTAATACTGGAACACTTACCTCTGTCGGTTTATCGGTCGGAACTGGTCTAGATGGGGGAGGAACTGTTACTGGCTCCAGCGGTAGCTTTAATTCTATCACATTAGATCTATCAGAACTAACTGATATGACTGGTGGTATTGACCCATCTGTTGACGAAATCATTCTTCTTGATAATGGTGCTGAAAGAAGAAAGCGATTCGCTGAAATTTTTGGGTCTAATGCTTATAACTCTACTACGATTCCTACTAATAACAACCAGCTTACTAACGGTGCTGGGTATGTAACCTCAAGTGGTAACACAATTATCGGAACAGACTCTGACATCAATACGTCTGGGGCTACGGTTATAGATCAGTTAAATATGACAGATGGGGTGATAACCTCACATTCTACAAGGACAATAACCCTTGCAAACCTTGGTTATACTGGAGCAACTAACGCTAACAACTATTCGTTACCACTTTCTTCTAGTTCGACACGAGGTGGTGTTAAGATTGGGTATACCGAAAGTGGTAAAAATTATCCAGTCGAACTTGATTCGTCGGAGAAAATGTTTGTTAATGTCCCTTGGACTGATACAAATACCGATACAAATACGACATACTCCGCTGGTAGAGGTCTAGATCTTAGCGGGACTGAATTCCAATTAGAGACTGATCTCCGAGATAGTATTAGTTATATTGGTTACGATAGTAATGATTACATTCAGTGGTCAAATAACAGTTCTGTTAGAGCGGTAGTCGCAGGGACACAAAGATTTATTGTTGGTACTTCTGGTATTGATGTTACAGGAAATGCTACTGCTGACACTTTTAGAACTGACACTAATAATGTTAATTATAATTTAATTACACGGAACCATAGTAGTAACACCCTATATGTTCAAGCTGCTCAATCGAATAGCACACAAGGCATCGCTTCATTTAGGTATGGTAGTACCGCAGCAGCACAAGGAACTGAGGTTCTAGCGGTGAGAAGAAATTCTAGCTACTTTGCTAATACTAAATTAGGAATTGGCACTACTAATCCGAGTACAGCTCTTGATGTGAGCGGGACTATTCACCAGACAATATACAATGCGACTAGCTTGCCGTCTGCTTATCCAGCAGGTCAGAGGGCATTTGCTTACAGCTTCTATCCTTTAGCGACTTCTCACGGATCTGTTGTAAGTACAAACGGTAGTTATGTAGTACCAGTTTACTCTGACGGTTCTTCGTGGAGAGCAGGTTAATATTGAAAATAAAATCAAAGAAACTATAATATATTATGCCAATTACAAAAGAAACACCATTAGTGATCCCAGCAAAAGCAGAGAAAACTCTCCCGCATACATGGGTATCAGAGCTTGTTGTTAATGCTCCTAATGCCTCAGATGGTTATATGAGCTTAAAGCTTACTGCATTTGATTCAGATTCTGATGAAGATCCAAGTTCTGAAAATTCAGAAATACTTCATTTAGACTTTTGGGAAGTTGTCGCTAACGTTCCAGAAGCAGCTACTGCTATGCAATCTGTATTTGATGCGATACCAGCTATTGAATCATACTATAAAGAAGGAATATTAGAAGAAGCTCCTATAGAAGAAGATGCCGAAGAAGTCGAAGGTGATTAACTATTATTTTATGGTTTGCGAAGCTCTTCATGAGAAGAGAACTAAACCATTGTATAATACTGTCATTAAAAGAATCAAAGATTGTGAAGATAATTTTTATCTTTTGGGAGGAGTTGAAGCAATTGATGAAATTCCAGTAATAAAGGTTTGCGATCTTGATGACTACCATTCTTGTGTTGAAAAAATAGAATCAGTATTTAAGAAAGATTGGTGTGATGCTGATTGGCACATAATTTGTGACGATGATACTTTCATCCACACTGAGAATTTAAATTTATTTATAAGTAAATTGCCCGAAGATAATTTGAGAATATATTGCTCCCAGCTTTACGAAGATAGCGTTGGTATATTCGGAGGGGCTGGCATTTTAATGAATGATAAAACTTTTAAATTGATCAAGAAATTTGTAAAAGAAAATGGATGGAAAGAAAATAGACATTTTCAAAGTCATTCTGACATAGCATTGTCGCAAATGTGTTATCGTTTAAATAGGAAGCTAAAAGCTGCGAATAAAAAAAATGATAAAATATATGTTGTTAACCCCAAGCCAATGTATTCTTTTAATAATGATACAATGAAAAAAAGTCAAAAGTTAATCAATATAAAGAAAGATCTTATCACCGCACACATTAAAGATATGCAATATATCTGGACTGACTTTAATGAACAAGAATGCCCTTACCAATCGTTAGAAAATGCCTTTTGTAGATAGTGATAAAACATTTGCCTTTGTGCATATTCCAAAATGTGGAGGTAGATCTATTAAAAAAGTTTTTAATATTACAAAGCATAACCACTATGGGATATCTGAACTGGGGTTCAATCCTACTGATTACTGCCCTAACTTATCTGTAGATGATTTGTTTAAATTTGCGTTTGTCCGTAACCCTTGGGATAAATTTGTCAGTGCATATGAATACCTCAAAAGAGGGGGAATACCTCGTTATGACAGACCTAAAACACTAGCGATTAAACAAGAATATCCAAAGTTCAAGGATTTTATACTTGCGAAACATGTTTGGGAACAATGGATTTTTTTCAAACCACAATTAGATTTCATTACTGTAGACGGATCAATTAAAACAGATTTTGTGGGTAGGTTTGAAAATTTTCAAAATGATTTTGATTTTGTTTGTGATCAAGTCGATACTCCTAGAGTAAAACTTCCTCATGTAAACGCAACAAAACACGCTCATTATACTGAATATTATGATGATCAATTGATAAAGGTTATTGAGAGAACTTTTTCAGAGGATATAGAAACGTTTAAATACAGATTTGGCGATTAATGGTTACTTTTATTATATGTGTTAAACATTACGAAAACTGTCATTCATACAATGATACTTGGGATTTATTAGAAAATACTTTAGTTTCTGTTTTCGGTCAGCTAGATAAAAGATTTGAGGTTATAGTGGTTTCGAATAAGACATTAAATGAATTCCCAGATAATCCCAAAATTAAAGACATAAAGTTTGTAGAAGTTGATTGGCTCCCTCCATCATTATCCAATGCTTGGCAAATAGGTACTCAAGTAAGTGTCGATGATGGGATGCGCCAAATTAGATTAGATAGAGGTACTAAATATATTTTGGCTTTAAATGAAGTTGATGATGATAATTACGTTATGTTTGTTGATGCGGACGACTTCATACATAGAGATTTAGTTAGAACTATTCATAATTCAAACAAAGATTTTTTAAGAATAAATAAAGGTTTTAAAATGGGTATAGACGATACGTTTAAACGTGTTGGTGATTTTAATAAAAGATGTGGCACTTGTAATATAACTAAAGCAAGCATACTTAAAAAACAAATTGATTTTAAAAATGTCAATCTAAGTTCATGCCAGAATACTATAATCAAATCTACACAAAATTATTATTTGATAAAAGTTATCGGATCTCATGCATTGTCATGGGACTATTTTAACCATAAAGGTTATGAAGGTGGGGATATTGAGTTTAGAGCAGCGATATACAACTGCTCTCATAATGAGCAACACTCAGGTAAAGCTAATTTAAAGTACTCTCAGGAAATTAGTAAGAGTATGAGATTGCATTTTAACATATGAAGTTTGCTATTGTTGGTTGCGGTTTAAGTGGGATAACAAGTGCGCGATTGCTAAAAGATCAAGGGCATGAAGTCCAGATTTTTGAATCTCGCAATCATATTGGAGGCAACTGCTATGACAGTAATGTGTGTGGAACTATCATGCATAACTATGGTCCTCATATTTTCCATACTGATGATGAAGAGGTTTTTAAATTTTTGTCTAAATATACAGAATGGACCCCGTTACATTACAGACCAATAGGTCGTACAATAATTGGAGATATACCTCTTCCTTATAGCGATAAAGGTTGTGAGGAGGCTATTGGATTTAAACTTACAGAACAAGAAGTTGTTGATCTTGTCTTTTGTGATTATAGCGAGAAGCAGTGGGGAGTTCCATTTAATGAGATCCCATCAAGCATAACGAATAGAATCCCCAAGACGAAGGGTTATGAAAGCCCAACTTGGTTTGAAGGACAAAAATATCAATGCGTACCGAAAGAAGGATACACAAAGATGTTTGAAAAAATGCTTGATGGAATTGAGATCTTCTTAGGTTGCTCTAAAAACGATTGGAAAAATTCATCTTATGACAGGTTGATTTATACAGGCAAGATAGACGAATATTTTGATAATTGTTACGGGAGTCTACCATATAGAACCCTTGATTTCGAACACAAGGTAACCTCTAAAAAACAAAATACCTTGGTTTTCAATGAGTGTAATTATAGCAATCCTTGGACTCGCCAATATGATCATTCGTATTTTACAACTGACCATAGTGGTTTGACAGTCATAACGAGAGAGTATTCAAGAGATGCTAAAGAGAACGATATTCCTTTTTATCCTATCCCTTGGGGCGACCCACACAAAAAATATAAGAACTATAAAGCACTAGCAGACAAGGAAAAAAATACAATTTTTTTAGGCAGATTAGCTCAATATAAGTATTTAGATATGTGGATGGCCATAAAACACGCATTTCTGAAAATAAAAAAAATAAATTAAGATTTGAGTGTTAATTTGTTGAATTATTCTTAGCGTAACCTATAATCAGTTACATATGAACGAAATTACAATTACCTTACAAGAAAACGAGGCTAATGCACTTCTTCAGATCATTGATGTCGCTGTAAAAGCTCAAGGACTCCAGATTGCTGAAGCAGGTTCTTTCCTTGCTACTAAAATTCAAGAGCAAGCAAAATCGCAATTGCCACAAGCAGAAGCAGAGGCTCCAACAGAAGGCGAATAAAAATGCGTTTTTCTGGTAAAGATCAGATCGTCAAAGAGGTTCAAAAAAAACTTGGCCTTAAAGCTGACGGGATTGATGGCCCCGCTACATGGAAAATGATTTGGGAGAATCTTGTCCATGAGGACAAAGGTGAGCCAGAAAAGCCAGAACTGCCAGTCCAAGAATTTAAAGAGGACTACCCTGAAGTTTACAAAGCTTCTCCAAACCAGTCTGGGACGATAAGACCTAAGTATGTGATTCTGCATCATAGCAGTGGGAGTCATGATGGGACTCGTTCATGGATTTTAAATGCTGCATCCAAAGTTAGTTACCACTATCTTATTGCGCCTGATGGATCTCGTACACAATTTGTTTATGATAAGAAAAGAGCTTGGCATGCTGGGAGATCTTCTTGGAAAGGTGTGGGCGGTCTAAATGGTCATAGTATCGGTATTTCTTTTTATGGGGATACCAACAAACGCACACCAAGTGCTGCTGAAATTGATTCCGCTGCCAAGAAATGCAAATACCTTATGGATAAATTTGACTTTGGGATTGACAATATTCTAACGCACAAGATGATTGCTCCTAATAGGAAGAATGACCCTTCAGATGAGACTTATCAAAAGGTTATCAATCGCATTAAAGAGCTTTAGAGGGTAGTTCATAGAAAAAGGCGGGTCCACCCTTGACATATCGGTGGACTCGCCATTAAGATCATGAGTCAAGAGATAATGAATATTAACGTGGATCGTCACGACATTTTTGATTATGTTGTAGGAAATGCTACCTATGATCCAATTGAAAAATGCATTGATCCGACATTATATGAAACATATGGGGATTTTATCCTCAAAATTTCAGGTCAAGAATATATATATCAGCTAGAAGATTACCAACGTTTCTATAATGAAATGTTTAAGTTGAAAACAAAGGCACTCAACATGCAAACCTCCGAAATTTTAAGGCTTTGTGAGGAAATTGAAGAGATCGCTCCTAAAATGGTTAGTCTATGAAATACGAAGAGTTAAGTGAATTAGTAATTAACTGGGGAGAAGATAAAGGTATCTTTAACAAATCTACTCCATTGCGCCAACTAGATAAGACGCAAGAAGAGCTTGATGAAACAAGAGAAGCTTTAAAGAAGCTAAATGATTTTGATTATCAACGTGATCTGATGGAAAATATTGGAGTGCCTACTCCAACTAAAGAGGATATTCTTGCAGAAGTTAAGGACGGTATTGGAGATATGCTAGTCACCATTGTTTTATTGGCTAAGATGGTTGATATGGATACGGTTGACAGCTTGGATGCTGCATATAGTGTGATTAAAAAGCGCACAGGTAAGATGGTAAATGGACAATTTGTAAAAGACCAGTAATTGGAGGAGAAATGTTGGTAATGGACGGATACAGTGACTGTGTTGTCGGGGTAGTAGAAAGATTTGGTCAGGAAGAAATTCTCTGCTACGATAAAGAAAAAGTGCTTTGCAAACTGGAATCTCAAGGTATGAATAGAGATGAAGCAGAAGAGTTTTTCTATTTCAACCAATTGGGAGCATGGATGGGAGATACTACTCCATGTTTTTTATCAAAAAACTACATTCTAGAAGACAGTTAAAATGAAAAAAGTAAATACTTACCAAGCAAAGAAGAAGATTAGACGTAAAGGCGTACATGCTAAAAGCAAGACCTCTAAGAATAAAAACTCCACGAACTACAAAAAACCCTATAATGGGCAGGGTCGATAATTCCCTGCCCCATAGCTTGGTGTAATAAGCTATACAAACAAAATATTGTTATGGATATTATTGAGATTATTACATCATTCGTTGAAGATCAGGCTTGGTTTAACTGGGCTTGTGCTGTTATTGCTGCTGCTAGTGCATTTGCTGCTGCAACCCCAACTCCAAAAGAGGGAACTTGGCTCTCAAAAGCTTATAAAATCGTAGATTTTCTCAGCGTTAATTTCGGTAAAGCGAAAGACAAGGGAGATAAAAAGTAAGATTAAGACATCTTAATCTAAATAATCAAGCCATGAGGGTAATTTTCTTATCTGCTATTACATCTTTTTTTTGTTACTCTGCTATCACGCATAAAGTAGAAGCGAAGCAGAAAGAAAAAGAGAAAGAAAAGGCAAAAAAAGAACAAAAAGAAAAATAAACTCAATTTAAATTATTTAAAAGCCGTCCTTCGGGACGGTTTTTTTTATTATTAGCTATTGAATTTTTATACGTTTTGGCTAAAATTAGTCAATGAAGTTAGAACCTGTATTTTCAAAAGTACAAAAACACGCTAAGGGATGGGGGGAAGAAATTTGGATCACTAATAATGATTTGTATTGTGGTAAGATTTTGAAGTTCAATGAGGGTGCGGAGTTTTCTATGCATTACCATGTCAAGAAAGAGGAGACTTGGGCTGTTATGCAAGGGAAATTGATTTTAAAGTATTATGATTTGGGTAATGCGGAAGAAAAACAGGTTGAGTTGAACGAAGGAGACACTGTTCATTTGCGACCATGTATTCCTCACAAGCTTATAGCTCTCAAGGATTCTAAAGTTTTTGAAGTTAGCACTCAACATTTTGAGTATGATTCTTATAGAATCCAAAAAGGAGACTCACAAAAATGAAAATATTAATTATCGGAGAATCTTGTTTAGATATTTTTATTTATGGTTCTGCTGACCGATTATGCCCAGAAGCTCCAGTCCCTGTTTTTAAACAAGAGGATGCAGTTACTTTTATGGGTATGGCCTCAAACGTCCATAGAAATGTCATTGCTTGCCTTAATGATTTAGGTAAAGAAGCAGAAGTAGATATTAAAAGCAATAAAAGCACTGGAGCAAAGGCTAGATATATTGACTCTAGCTCCAATCAAATGTTTTTGCGGGTTGATTCAGACGATTACAAAGAGATTAATAAAATAAAATTAAAAGAAGCAAATGTGTGGTCTTATGACGCTGTAATCGTTTCTGATTACAACAAGGGATACCTTACAGATAGAGATTTGAAATATATTGCAGATAATTCTCAAATGTCTTTCTTAGACACTAAGAAAAAATATAATTCCGATTGGGCTAATTCATTTGACCTAATCAAAATCAACAGAAAGGAATACAAAGAGAATGGATTTAAAGGGATGGGTATGGATAACCTTATTGTTACTTTGGGGGGTGAGGGATGTAGGTTCAGAGGAAAGAAACACCCTTTGAAATCTGTGTCTCAAGTAAGAGATGTGAGTGGTGCTGGAGACACTTTCCTTGCTGCTTTCGCGACTAATTATTTATTTAATCAAGATATAGATTTAGCTATTGATTATGCTCAGATTTGCTGTAGCATCGTCGTCAGTAAAGCTGGAACAGCAACGATATGAATCACCCTAAAATAGTTGATACATCTACGATCATGCACCGTTTTTCAATGGGAACGGAAAAGATGGCTTTTACGAACGGTTGCTTCGACTTATTTCATGCAGGTCACGCGCACCTTCTCCAATCAATAAAAGAAGATTTACCTGACGATTACAAACTAGTTGTTGGTGTGAATGGAGATGAAAGTGTTAAGAAAAATAAGGGTTCAGAAAGGCCCATTATTAGCCAAGAGCAGAGAGCTTTCCTTGTGGCTTGCAATGAGTGTGTTGACTACGTTTTCGTATTTAATGAAGCAACAGTCTCTGGTTACCTGAGACACTTAAAGCCTTCTCGTTGGTATAAAGGGGGAGATTATAGTATCACTACATTACACCCCGCTGAGAGAGCAGAGTGTGGGCAAACAGAGGTATATTTCATTCCATTCTCTGAAAATATAAGTGCTACCCAGATTATAACAAAAATTAAAAAATTATGAAAACTTTTATCGTAGATATTGATGGGACTATTTGTACCGACAGTCGGGGTAGCTATGAGTTAGCTCGTCCTATGAAAGCTCGTATTGAGTATTTTAATGGATTATTTAATAGCGGGAATAAAATAATCTACTGGACAGCTAGAGGGGCTAACTCAGGTAAAGATTGGTCAGAGTTTACAAAGAAGCAACTTGAAGAGTGGGGAGTCAAATATACTGAGTTAAGAACAGATAAACCAGCATATGACTTTTGGATTGATGACAAGGCTTACAATGGGAATAGGTTCTTTGATGAACTTTATCTTTAATCTCCTCCACCTGATCCCTCCTCCGCAGAACCACTTGGAACGAAAAAGTAAATATTGCTTCCCTCTGTCGTTATTCTTACTTGATTACCTTCTTCTGGGTCTTCACATAACGCTCTATATTCAATAAGGCCATTAGCATCTAGAGAACTAAGCGGTTTCATAACTCCATGACCTACTCCCTCATCACTTCCATCCTGAAATTCATCAAAATGTTGCACATGGCCCCTAAGATGTAGGTGAATATTTTCTCTTAGGTAGATTTCTTGAGGAGTCCCGCCTTCTACTTCGCACACATCTAGATAATATTCGGCTGGACTAACAAGTGTGACTTCTTCTCCTTCTATCTGACTGTCAGCTGCAAAATTAGTAAATGTTGAGCCTCCATCCGATTGTTTTAAAATTTCTGCATTAAAAATCGCTCCATTATGATGGTCAAATTCAATTTTTAATTGGAAAGTTTCTTTATCTTCTTCGATGTCGTGGCTTAGTCCTCCGACTTCAACCCTTTTGCCACCATTAGCGTAATCAAAAATGAAACCTTTATTAAATTTTAATTGAAATTGTTTCTTTGCGTTATCACTGAATCCAGTCTGGATTGCTTGAGGCATAAAAGGGTTTGTATACAGTGTAAATGACGAACTGTCTGCTGGAGACGAGTTCATATGAAATGTATTGCTGGACTCGCTCATATATTAAGAATGTTTATGACCTCTCCATTTTCACTCAAATGATAAAGATGGTCGAAGTGACTAAAATTATTATAGTTAATACATTTAATTTCTTTTTCTGGAGATTCTGGATTCCTACCTAAAAAATATTTTTTACCTCCAGCCTTCAGGCTACCATCAGGCCAGAGGAATTGTTTCTCTGCGAAAAAGCAATCTTTTAGCTGGGTGTTATGCCATGTTTCGATGTAAGCAAATTCGTTATCGAAATCGTGTCTTTTGGTTTCGATTTCTAATTTCTTTTTAACAATCGTTTTCACTAAAAGATTTTATAGAAAAATATATAAAAATCAATTATTCTTTTTCTTCTTTCTCTTCTCCTTTATGTTTGCCCTCTTTTTTCATCTTTTCGATGATTTTCTTTTGGAGAGCAGGTGGAAGTTTTTTTTGCTTTTCGGTCAGTTCTCCCTTGCTATCGTCCATCATCATGGCTCGCATTTTACCATATTGCACAGCACAAGCACTGTAAGTCTCCTTGTCTCCCATTCCAGCGGTATCTGTGAATGTCTTATCTTCCATAGCGCACATGCTCATATATGATTTATAAACAGCAGCTTCTGCTTCAGAATATTTCTTGGCGATAGTGACTTCCATTTCTCCAGCATCATTGACGCTAGCCTGACTTTGTAAGGGATTTTCGAAATTATCCATAGTATAATTGGGTTACATTATTATAATACACCAGAAACATTAAATAAATGGAAAAAGTAGCTTTCTTAAATTTGACCATAAATTCTTTCACCCAAAACAATGTTTGGAAAAAATTTATCGACGGTGGTAGTAATGATATATATAATTTATATTTGCACTCCAAGTTTAAAGCTCCAAGCTTGTTTTCTGATTATCAGATAGAAAATATTGTGCCAACAGCTTGGGGTCATTTCTCATTAGTTGAAGCTACTATAGAATTAATGAAAGCAGCTTTGGAAGATGAGGGGAACGAGTACTTTGCCTTAATTAGTGATTCTCATTTCCCCTTGTATGATTTGGATTCTACAGTAAATTTAATAAAAGAAAGGTATAAAAAAATGACCTTCACAAAACATTTCAGCTTTCATACGAAAGTTAAAAGTCAAAAAATATTCAGAGAAGGAGTTAGGGGTTATAATTTTGGAGAATATAATGCAGTTTGTCAGTTTTTCGTTTGTCGCAGAAAAGATGCGATTAGGTTTGTTGAGACTTTTGATGATTGGGCTAAGTATTTCGTAAAGAATAAGGTTATTTTTGCCGATGAATTTTATTTTTGGGGAATTGCAAAACAGTTGGGTATGGATTTTGAGATGGGACAAGCTACAACCTATTCTGATTGGAGTATAAGGAAAGATTCGAAGGGTAATGTTGGCAGGAATCCAAGGGCTTTTAGTAAAATTAGCAAAGGTATGGTTGACACTTATCGTAAAGATGGGTATCTCTTTGTCAGGAAGATCGTGCCTTCCACTTTTGTGATGGTAGATCCTTTAAATTATTAATTGAAAAAAATGGATAATACAGTAGAATTATTAGGATACTATGGTAGTGACGAAGTAATTGCTTGTAGTGCTTGGACATCAACTTCAAGAGACTTAGATGAAAAGAAAAGACAGAGAATTCCGAAGCTCATCGACATGCTTTGGAGCAATGGACACGAGACCCCTTTTGAAAAAGGTAGCGTCCATTTTCTTGTTGATTGCGATATTGCCAGTCATATTCATTTACTTAAGCATAGATTATCTTCTCTCAATGCAGAATCGGCACGATACAAGGAACTAAAAGAGGATAAAACTTTCATCCCTGATGATTGGCCAGAGTTCTGGCAGCAACAATTAAAGCAATATACTGCGGATGGTAATAGACTTTACCATAAATGCCTTGCTGATCTTGAACCAGAGTTGGGTCGCAAACGAGCAAAAGAATCCGCACGTTTCTTTAAAACTTACAATAGTCGTATTCAAGCAGATGTCCAGTTCAACATGAGATCGTTCGCAAACTTCCTTAAATTGAGGAATAGTGAACACGCTCAAAAGGAAATCAGAGAAATTTCTCAGAAAATGCTTGATCTAGTAAAGAATATTGAAGATAATCCATTTAGATACACTCTAAATAGTTGGGGATATTAAATTATGCAAATTAAAAAAATTGAACTGCGCTCTCTTCAGCAAGTTCGCACTTATGAGTTAGAAGACGGGGATATCATTGATAACTTTGGTTCTATCGAAAGATTCAAAAAGATCCTTGATGATTCCGAACAGCCTACAGAGGAGGAAGATGAAATGTTATCTAGCATTCTGAGTCAATGTCCAGTAGAGGAAGATAATATTTTAGGTGGGATTGAAGAGTCATTTTTTGAATACGAATAAATTGCGGATTATGGAATACGCTTATATAAATACAGTTGTCAACAACCAGAAGAAAAATAATGCTTCTCTCGTTTACTTCCAGATTAGTTCTGATGACGGAAGGCATTTTTTATTCACAGAGAATGAATTGAAAAGGGCTGAAGCTCGTGCAAAAAAGAATCCAGAAGATATTAAGGTGCGAGAAATAACATTTACTAAAGATTAGTTTGATGTCTAAAACTCCTGATAATTTCATTAGACCACCATTTCAAGATCCTGTCTGTGAAAATAAATCTTTTATTCGTTTAGAGCATTCGTCATTGCGTTATTATTTAGATGATGCTTGCTTAAAGCTGCATCGAACTGATGGTCCAGCGGTTATTCATAATAATGGTTGTATAGAATATTGGAATTTTGGGCAGCTACATAATATTTCTGGCCCAGCAATCAGAACCCCCATTGGCACAAAGGTTTATTATTTATTCGGACGCAGACTCGACCATGAAAAATGGTTATATTGGAAGGAGAGATATTCGCTTGACAATTCCGACACAAATAGTGTAATAAAAGTTCATGAAAATAACTGGCAAGCAGGAAGTTCAAATTGAAATCTCTGAAGGTCAAAGGCATTTGATTGCTCTTGATTATATTTCAGAGGTATTTGATTGGGACTCAGACTACTTTATTGAAGGAGGTTGGGTGATTAAGCGTGACATAGCTCACACTTCACACTCATTTGAGATTAAGAATAAAGTCAGAGAGGCCACTAAGCAGGATCAGTGCTTGTATGACATCTTTAAAACTTTGAAAAGGCAGGTTTTCTAGTCGTTCTTTTGGCCTTTAGCTCTTTCGATTTGATCAGAGGTAGGCGCACCTTTGTCACCTTTCTTCCTCATCTTTTCACCAGAGCCTCTTTTGATTCGCTCTTTCTTTTTCCTGATGTTTTCCCACAGGCTACTGTCAGACTTTTCTTTTTCTTTTAGGATCTCGTCATGACGCTTCATAAACGCCTTGTGATCTGGGCCAGCCATATACAAAGTCTCTCCGTCTTCTGTTGTATGAGTGTGAATACCTTTTAATCCCATCTTTTCAGCATCCTTCATTGCTTCTTCTTTTGTCTTGAAGTAATGTTTTTTTACATCAGGAGATGCCTTTGAGAAAAATAAAATGCTATCTTTCCCATTTAATGGATCGCTAATCACTATGGACGCTTTACTTTCAGCCTTCTCAAATTGAGAGTAACAAACAGCAGATCTCTGCTTATCATCTTGAAATTCTTTTTTGTCTGTAAGATCTACAATACAGCGACTAACAAATTCAGATTTTTTTTCTCCGTTGTTTGGCGTTGGCAATGGCATATTTTAGTATACACGAAAAAGTCCCAAGTTTAAACAGAATTTTGCCAAATAAGGAAGTGACAAATCGGCTTACGAAAAATAATATTCGATGGCATCATTTGAAATCGGAAATGTATAAGAAAATTCTAATGATGCATTATCGTCTAAAGAATGAGAATGGTTTACAGAATTTAAAAAACAATTGTGAACTTTTATATTTAAATTTGGATTTGTAGAAGCAGAACCCAAAGCAGTTTCTGACATTACAAAAGTAAAGTTTCCTTTTTTAGCAATTAAGCTTGATAAATCTAAAGTCTCTTCAACTTTATTTTTAAGAATAGATATATTTAAAGATCCTTGTGCTGGTAGTACAGGGTATCTTCTTTTCGCTCCTCGTTCTCCGACTCTGATTGTGGGTCTTCTCTCTATGCCTACAGAAATAGATGCAGATTGGATTGGGTAGTCTGTAGAGTTTATGCCCTCAGTTAAGGTTGTGGTTAGAGTTATATTTTGTGGTCTAAAAATATTTATCTTAGAAGAATCTATATCTGCATCTTCATATGACTCTGACGAATCTACAGACAAGGAATCACACTGATATCCATAGTTGCCTATAGCGAATTCTCCGACGTTAAAATCCAATGAAAAGTTTGTGAGGTTTGCTTTATTGAAAGTGGTTTCAGAAGTAGCATCTTTTAGTTTTATACTAGACTCATCTGAACTCAAAAACTTCAAGTAGTTCCCATCCTTGTCTAAAACATGATCATTTACAATAAATTCTATAGATGTATCAATGGGCTGGTCTGCTGTTAAAATATAATCCTCTTGTTTGTAAGACCCTAGTTTCCTTAGCTCTTGAACATTTTTTGGGTTCTCATAGTTGAAAGACTGAACGCCCCTAATTAAAGTGCTATCAATATAGACTTGGCTCTCATGAGAATGAACTCTTGTTACAGAAGGCATATCTTATATTACACAAAAAACCCACTCCCAGAGGAAGCAGGTTTTTAAAGTAAATGAATTTTTAATCGTTTTTACTTGATCTTGCGCCCATAATGATTCACAAAACTTTGCAGACCGTCTAAATCTTTGTATTCAATCTCATACCTAGCCTGATCATAGGTAAAATTATTAGTTTTTGTTCCAGCTTTCTTTAGTTTAGCTATTTGGAAAAACCTTTCTTTAGAGATCACTCCGCAAATCCAAACTTTGCTGAAGTCATTTTTGACTCTATTGAAAATATAATAATCAGCTGGCCTCTTCTTCTGCTCCTCATATAAAGTGGCACTATAATAACCTAAAGGTTTTGAGTTGCAACCTTGGGACTTAGCATCCAGAGACATTGAATTAAAATGAAAATCAACATTTAAATCGTCGCTGTATTTAATGTTAGGGAATTGATGGTTGATACATACTTCAGCTAAATAGCCTGTAGTTTTTTGCCGATCACTGTTAAGCCTATGAGTTCCTCTGTCTCCAAATCTTTCAGCAGCTTCTGAGGTTCTCCTCTTAGCTTCTTCCCATATTTCTGGGGTAACTTTTACTTCAATCATCTGTTTTTTTAAGTTCAGATCTTTGTTCCATAAGCATTGCTTTAGCTAATATCGCGTAATTTACGATATCATCGCAAGCATCTTCGACACTCTCATTTGAGACCTTCAACTCCTTGTCATTTGTGAAAGACCTAATCCTCTGGATCTTATCAATAACTCTAAGCAGTAAGCCTTGCACTGGATCAATCCCAAGGACAGATGCAGCGTTAAAATTAGCGAAAGGATCAGTGGCTTTTTCTCCACCAGTATAATCGCTATTTTTTTGTCTCATGATTCTCCTGCAAGTTTCGCAGGTTTCTTCATGCAGTTCTAGTAGTTCTTCAGTTGTCATAAGATTTTTTTTCTTCCATTTTTTGGATGTGCTTCTCCCAGATATCTCCAGTTTCGTATTCTTTTATTTTTACTTTCGCCCTCTCGACTCTTTGTAAAGCTAAGTTGGCTCTTGCTGACCAATATATTTGGAATGGAAATTTAAACCAGCAGATTAATCCAACTACAACCCCAAGGGGTATTCCGACTACAATTGATCCAATTATTATTAAACAGTTTTCAAATTTTTCTCTCATAAATTAAAGTATTCTTTTATTAAAATTAGTAGTATAGAAACCCAAAGTCCAATAGCATATCCAGTAGATAAAGCGAAAATTGTGTTTCCGAATATTATTTTTTTTATTTTACGGTATACCACTTTGGCTTTTCGCTGTATTTCCATTTTGCCATATAGGATTTATCGTGATTGTAATACTCACGATACTTTTCGACAACAGAAAGAGTTTCGAAGTTTGGTAGTTGTCTGCATCTCTGGTCTTGAGCAATCGCTACAGCAAATTCTGTTTGCTCTTGTTTATCGAAGTTCAAGTGATGTTTGTTCTCCAGAATCCAAATAAAAGTATCTGTGCTTTTGTGACGCTTGCCGTATCTTCTAGTATATTCGTTAAGTAAAGCTGCTGTATGCTGAACAAGCCACTCAAAGTTACCACGAGACTCTCTGGCCCAGATTGCAGAGGGGTGATTGTAATGAGTCTTTTTGTATGGGGCTTCAAGATCCTGCATCCAGAATGTAGTGCAGAGAAGCTGATTGCATTCAAGAATCATCTTGACACAATGTTTGTCGCAATGCTGGCGAGCAGCAATTTCGGGATCTTTATCTAAACAGAATATATTCATGTCTGGGCTAATTTAAACGCTTAAAAATTGAAGTCAAGCATCTTTTCCTTCATTTGTGTGCAGGGCTACTTCAATCTCATGTCTAGCAAATCGTAATCCAATCACTAGAAAGTCCCAAAGATCGCGATCATATCTCTCGCTTAATCCTAATTTTTTCTTAGTTTCTTGGTAAAGAACGTTCTGTGCTTCTTTTAATTCAAGCATTCTCTCCTTAGCTTGGTCTAACGTTTTTAATTTTTCTTCTGAGGTCATTAATAATATTCTCAATGTTTTGCGACCTTAGTCAAGATCAAAGTGTAATTATTTAAGATGAAGAGACTTTCTTTCGTTGAGGTTTTAAATGTTAAAATAAAAATCATTTACGAGGAAATGGAAGATTGGGGTGAATGTTTATTCGATGAAAAGACAATTAAATTGAATAAAAAATGCTTAAAAGACCCAGAGCAGCATTGGTGGACGTTGGTTCATGAAGTGACTCATGTGATATTTGAGATGACAGGTATAGCCTTTATGGAGAATAATGATGAGGAAGCGTATGTTCGATGTGTAGAAAATTTAGTCATTCCTTGGGTACTGAAACACAACGAGTTAAGAAAAAAGTGATTTTTTAATCAAAAAGGTGTTGACCCGCTTGAGAATTCTGATATTCTCTGGGCATGGAAATCAACAAGATATTCAAAGAAGCAATTGGGCAAGAGTCAGTCAAGCGCACTTTGAGTGTGTTCATTGACTCTTACAAGGCGACAAACCGTTTGCCGTTTATTAACCTCACTACCCAGAAGGGTGGAGGTAAAACCTTCTTTGCTCGTAAGTTCCGCGAGGCTCTTGAGCGTCCAGATGGCACTCGTCCTCCAATGCTTGAGATTAACGGCAAGACAATCAGAAACGCTCGTGCGTTTTTTGAGCAGGTTTACCCATTGTGGGTTGAGCATAGTGCTTTTCTTTTCATTGATGAGGGACACAACATCCCCAAGGACTTGCAGGAAATTTTCTTGACAGCACTGAACGTGGACAAAAATCCAGTTAGGACTGTTACTACAGAAGAGGGGACTTTCACATTTGATTTTTCGAAGCTTTCGCTTTGCATGGCGACAACAAATCAAGAAAAGCTTTGTGAGCCACTGAGAGATCGACTTAGAGATATTTCTTTTGAAGATTACTCTGGGGAAGAGCTTTACAAAATTTTCGAATCTAATCTAGAAAAAAAGGTGCAGATTGATCCTGCAACGAAGCAGGAGATCGTTTCTGTATTGAGAGGAAACCCAAGGGATGCTGTAGTCAAAGCTCAGGACGCTCAGACCTATGCCTCCGCTACCAAGCTGAAAGTCTTCACAAAGACTGTCTGGTCTGAGTTCTGCGTAGCTATGGGAGTCAATCCGATGGGCCTCTCTAACTCTGAGCTTCAGATTGTGAAGACCCTAAAAGAAAGGGGAGCGATGACGCTCAATGGCCTCTCCTCTGTCACTGGCTATCAGAAGCAAGCTATCCAGAGAGACTATGAGCAGATCCTAGTGAGGAAGAACTTGCTAGAGATAGATGTCAAGAGAAAACTTACCAGACAGGGTATGGCATTTGCTCAAACAATTTAATGAAAAAAAACTTGACCCTAAGATAAAACCTACTATTATATGACCATGAACGACGAACTGGACATTGACTTTACTAAGATCGACATTGCAGTCAACGGCGAGAAGATCAAAGCAGAGAACCTTTGGGAACTCATTGGTGGCTTGGAGAAAGCTCTCAAAGAGGCAGAGGTGATTGATTATGACGATACTCTTGAGGTTCTCTCCAGAGAAGCTAGTGCAGTCGTGTCGAAGTGCGGATACTAATCTCCTAAACAAAAAAAAACAAACCAACTAATAAAATGGCAAAACGTGGAAGACCCAAAGGTGGCACATCATTTGTGAACATCAACCTAGAGCAACTGAACGACTTGTTTGGTAGAAAGCAGACAATCCCTGTATCAAGAGTTTGGCTGGAGAAATTAAATGTTGTTATTGACTCTGCTCCTACAGCAGTAGTTACCAGCAGCGAAGCTCCTACAGAAGAGGCATCAAAGATTGACATCAAGCTTGAAGCATAATGTCTGAAGTTAAAACATATAACGTCTACAGTCGTAAGGGCGATTGGATGGGCGGGTATTCAACTGACCTTGAGAAAGTGAATCCCTCCATCAATTGCTTGGAGATGGCAAAGCAAAATGCTATACAATGTAAAGGAAAAGTCATGGCACTTTTTCAAGATGGATCAGAAAAAGAAATATACCCAGAAAAATGAAATTAACATATGAACCAACGACAGATAACTGGTCTTCGAAGAAAGACCCAAGATTCATGCAAAGCACTTTGAGTCTTGAGCATCCAATGGATGACATGACCCTTACAGACTTTATGGATACTATGGTTGTCCCTATGCTGAAGTCTATGGGCTACTCTCAAGTGAGTATTAACTCAGTCATTAATACAGATGACGATGCTTAAGTTCTAGTTGATTATTAAAAAATGAAAACAAAATTATTCCTAGCGACAGCACTCCCGCTTTGGGGTCTTGCAACTTGGCACTGTATCAAGGAGCCAAAAACTCAAACCAAGATTGAAACTCGTCTTGTGTATCCAGAAAAGGTTGAGGCGTGTGTATCTCTGACTAAATTTCAACTTGAGAAGATGCTTAGTCATTTCAATGAGGACGATCATCCCTCTGAGATGAAGCGTTTTAAAAGCTTGGTCAAGAGAGAGGGGACCAGATGGAGAATCTCCTCGACTCACTTAGCTAAAGGTGCAGAGAAGTATCCTCTTCCAGATGGTAAGTTCTTTGTTGTCGATGCTTCTTTCATTGACTATCATGGAGACTTCAAGGATTGTATTAACTACGCTCACAGTTATAAAGACAATCACGAATATATTGTGGTATCGGCTAAGTAGAAAATATTATGGAGCAGGAAAAAAGAGAAATAGCAGCGGAATTCGATGATAAAGCATTCGAAGTTGCTAAGTTTATTCAACAACTTGCCAAGATTCAAGAAGATTGGTTGGAAGGACTTTGTAAAAAAGCTAAAGAAAAAGGCTTGGTTAAAGGCTTCGAAGAAGAGGATCGCTGGCCGTTCCCCAGTGAGTTAGAAGATTGGCTCTTTGATTACTGTTATAACGGAAAGTTGGATCAGTCGTTCAGTGAATACTGTGATTCGTTGATGGGATAAAGAAATGAATGTAAAAAGATTGTGGAGAATATGGGCTAGGACAATGGGTCAAAAAATCTCAGATGATGGGAAAGAAGCAGACATTGCAGCAGCCATTAGAACTTTTTGGTGGCTAATCCATATCACAACTTGCGGGTTCATTATTGCAAATACAATTAGACATTGGTAAAATGAAAAACAAATTTAAATTATTTTTAGATAAACTCAAGCGATCTATGTTTGGGAAGGAATCGACTCTTGATTTAAAACAAATTTTGAATCCTCCAAGTTGGAGAGAGAGGCAGATCCAGAATCAACTTATCGACAAGGAATACGAAGAGGCTCTACAAGCTAAAGATCCTCACTGGTCAGATAGATATGATAAAGACTTTGAGAATGTCAAGAAAGAAGTAGTTAGGGTAAGAGAATCATGAACAAAAGCGAACTTGTTTTAGCAATATTTATTGCCATAATATTATTCATGATGTATCGCCTTGGTTTATTGGAAGATATTTTTGATACATTTTAATTTTTTATTTTCGGCTGTGTAGTCCAATTGGCAGAGACAACGGACTTAAAATCCGTCCAGTATGAGTTCGAATCTCATCACAGCTACCAATTTGTATGATTAGTCATAAAGATAAATTTATATTTATACATATACCTAAGTGTGGTGGTACTTCGATAGAGAGGTTTTTTTTATCCCAATATGGTATAAGTAATGATTGGACAAGGGAATACCCTTTGGAAGCATTGCCAATGAAGGTGAGAGCTGAATTCAACATTGGGTTTAAGCAGTCGCAACACATGTCTTTAAGGAATTTTACATTAGAAAAGCAGGAAGAATATTTTTCTTTTACTTTCGTCAGGAATCCTTGGGACAGGATAATGTCTTCTTACTTATATTCCAAGAGGCTTGGTTATGAGTTTACTTTTAAATCTTTTTTTAATTCTCCTGTATTTGAGAGTCACTGCAAACCGCAATCTTATTTTATCAATAAAAATATAGATTTTATAGGTAAGTTTGAGGATCTACAAGGAGACTTCGATTTAGTTTGCGAAAATTTGGGGATTGAATCCAAACAATTACCGCATGAAAACAAAACGGTTCATAAGCATTATACTGAATGGTATACTGATGAAAATAAAAAGCTGGTTCAAGATAAGTATTCTGAAGATATAGAAGCTTTTAATTACAAATTTGGATAATAAAAATGCGCTTGTAGCTCAGTGGTTAGAGCAGGGGTCTCATAAACCCTTGGTCGCGAGTTCGAATCTCGCCGAGCGCACCAATAAATTAACTTGACAACTAAACCAACTTCTATTAGAATATATTAGCATGAAAACGTCAGATCAAATCTCATTAGTAATTGACTCATTAGAGACCTCAGTAAATCAATTAAAACGATTAAAAAATAACTTATCAAGCTCTGAGCTTATTTCTAGTGCTGAGTTAGAGGTTTCTAGTTCTGAATGTACTTCTAGTGCAGAATACACCAGCGCGGAATACAGTAGTTCTGAGTCAAGTTCTGAGTCAAGTTCTGAGCCACCTTGGGAGACGAGTGCGGAGACGAGTGCGGAGACGAGTGCGGAGACGAGTGCTGAAACCTCCGCTGAATACACCAGCGCGGAGTCGAGTTCGGAAGGTTTTTTTTTAGACTCATCGAAAACATTTTGGCCAAAGCTGGAGTATTTAAAAGGCGAGATCAGCGGTAATCTGACAAAGACTCGCACGATGGCGATGGATGATAATGGGGTCATCCATTCGTTAGGCTACAAGTCTGATATGTATATTGAGACAGATACTCTTTCTGGTTCTATTAAAAGAAATACTGATGGGAGTCATGGTTTCATTGGTAATGTAGAAGCTTCTGATGGCTATACTTATTTTTTACCAGCGTATTCTACTTCTATCGCTAAGTTAAAAAGATCAACTGGTGAGATTACTTTAGAAAAGAAATTTAATTCTTGCCCTCAAATTAGATCTGGTGCAGAAGGGGCTAATGGTATTATCTACATGCCATCTTATACAAAGACATTAAAAATTTATACTTTAAATATTAAGACGGGTGAGATTGGGTCATTCACTCCTCCACAAACAGGATTCTTTGGTCATGTGTGGGGAGCAGCAGCAGATTCAGATGGCAATGTTTATATGCCACCAGCTTTAGGAAGTAAGATTCTAAAGATAGATCAGAATGGTGACTCTTTCTTGTTGGAAGGTAAGCCTGTCACTTCTGGAGTTTCTGGATTTAGCGTGAAGTATGTTGGAGCTACTTATGTTCCAAGTGTTAATAAGGTATTCTGCCTACCAAGGACGGGCAAAAAGATTTTAATTATTAATTGTGCTGATGATAGTTATGAGGAGATTGATTTGCCAGCAGAATATTTAAAGGTAGCTAATAAAAATAAAAACTTTCACGGTTACCTCGCTCCTGACGGATGGCTTTACAGTGCATTCTGGGGAGATACTAAGTGCTTTAGGGTGAATCCACTCACTCAAGAGATCCAATGGGAGGACTATGAGTATCAGTTTAAGGATGGTTGTTCTACAGTGAAAGAAGGTTCTGGGATTATGAGTCTTGGAACTGGTTATTCTACTTGCACTACAGTCAAAGGTAAAGATGTTTTCTTCGGACTAGCAGGGACTTCTAGGGCTATTAAGCTTAAATTTTAAAATATGGGATCGAAGAAGCGATTATTTACAATAATTTTATCTTGTGAGAAGTATAGGCACAAAATGTTGTCGCAAGATACTTCTAAGCTTGGGGATCATATGTATTTCATTGGCGACCCCACACTATCCTCTCCCTTAGTTAAAGGGAAAGTAGTTTATTTGCCTTGCCCAGACAATTATGAAAGTTTAAGCAGAAAAAGTTTAATGGCTGTTAAGTGGGTAGTTGAGAATAAAGATTTTGACTTGCTGCTAAAAACAGATGATGATGTTGTTTTCCTAGATGGGTTCGATCAAATCGTTGATGATGCTTCAGAGAGTGATTATTCTGGGCTACTAGTTAGAGGAGGTTATCATTCTAGTTGGCATTTCGGAAAATGTGAAAATGAAGAGTTGCACAATGTAAAGCTTTTTATTCCTTGGATATTTTATTGCATGGGAGGAGCTTATTTTTTATCTAAAAGATCAGCTTTGATTTTAGCTGAATACGAACTTGGAGATAAATATTCTATATTTGAAGACGTAGAAGTTGGCAAAACATTATGGAAAAATAAAATTTTTGGTCAGCGGGTTCTAATAGAAAAGGGTTTTTATTGGCCTAAATAGAATAATTATGAGAATATTAGTAACAGGTCATAAAGGGTATATCGGAAGTCATATATTTGATAAATTAAAATCTCTAGGCCATGATGTGCGTGGTATAGACATAAAAGATAATGAAGATGTCCTGCACTGTTTACCTGATGAAGATTTTGATTATGTATTCCATCTTGCTGCTGAACCAAGAGTTGAGTTCTCTGTTCGTAATCCGTCTTACACAATGAAACAAAATGTTCTTGTCACCTCGACACTCTTAGAGTGGGCAACAAATCATGATGTAAAGCGTGTTATTTTTAGTTCTTCAAGTGCTGCAAATGGCAATGGAGATGGTGTTTCTTGTTCGCCTTATGGACTACACAAGTTAGTTTCAGAAATGGAATGTAAGTTATTTTCTCAATTATATGGCCTAGATACAGTTTGTCTTCGTTATTTTAATGCTTACTCTGAAGATCAAAGCTACAGTGGGGCTTATTCGACAGCGATTGGTGCATGGATGCAAATGATACGAGAAGGAAAACCTTTGCGTATGGACGGAGATGGGGAGCAAACTCGTGATCTTGTTCATGTTGAAGATATTGTTCTAGCAAATATTTGTGCTATGGAATCAAAAGATTGGCTTGGGGGTAAGGTTTATAATGTAGGATCTGGAGAATCAGTCTCAATGAATTATATTAGAGATTTTATAAATCAAAGGCATAGGGTCGAATGGGATAACTCTCCAGAAAGAAAAGGGGATGTAAAAAATACTTTAGCAGACATAACTGAGACAAAAAAAGATTTGGGTTTTAATCCTTTGGTATCAATTGAAGAAGGTCTGACTAGATGTTTTGGCAAATTAAAAGTAGCAATTTAGTATGAATGATACCACTGGTTCGGCTTTTCTATCATATCCAGTCTCTACCTTATCTCCTCCTATAATCAAGAATGACCTCACTTCATTCAAGTCGCGAGGGATTTCTAGTATAGAGAGAGACACTCAGCAGAAGCTAATACAGCTAAAAGAAGAGTATGATAGAGTAATAGACCAATATAATTGGAATAAAATAGTATATGAGGCAGAATTTAATTTCGAGCCAA
>Ga0315322_10000035_pt1 | contig 80016 bp, 63 predicted proteins | sample M110021515metaG_FD_203461 | JGI IMG/M metagenome (GOLD analysis project Ga0315322, IMG submission 203461) | Ammonia-oxidizing marine archaeal communities from Monterey Bay, California, United States - M1 100m 21515 | ecosystem: Environmental > Aquatic > Marine > Intertidal zone | place: USA... | reverse complement strand
AAAGTCCTTGTGGACTTCGGTCGCAGGATGCACATTTAACAGATTAATGAAAGGAAATGGTGGTTGAGCTACCTCCGATCGCAATGCAAAAAATACTCTTATTATTTGAAGAGGTCATTCCTATGTTCCGTGTTTTTGGCCTCGGTCTTTCGTTGGTAATTCTGATAAATGCATTTCTAGGTGGGGATAACGTGCATGCGGACGGTTCGCAGATGTCCAAGCATCGTAAGCGAGTGCAGTTCAAGAGTTCGTTGGATGGTAGTACTCAGGAAGCAATGCTGATTACTCCTCGATTAGAGGTGCAGGTTAAGAAAAGCATCCCGCTGGTTGTCAGTCTCCATTCGTGGAGCGCTGATTTGGAGCAGCGGAATGATCTCGAAGAATTGGTGCATCACAGAGGTTGGATGTATCTGTTTCCAAATTTTCGTGGCGCTAATCGCACAACGCAGGCATGTGGTTCAGATTTGGCCCAGCAGGACATTCTGGATTCGATTTCTTGGGTGATTGATCATTATCAAATTGATAAAGACAGAATTTATTTGACGGGCACATCAGGTGGCGGTCACATGACGATGCTCATGGCTGCCAGGCACCCCAAGTTGTGGCGAGCGGCTAGCGCGTGGGTGGGCATCAGCGACCTCGTGGAATGGCATGCAAAACACAGTAATACCAATTACGGCAATATGATTGAGCAATGCTGCGGCGGTGCGCCCGGTGATTCGCTGAAAGTGGATGCTCAGTACAAATCACGCAGCCCCATTACATATTTTGCAGGAGCGCGTGAAGTGGCGATTGACATATGCGCTGGGATTAATGATGGGCATCAGGGGAGCGTTCCTATTAGCCATTCAATCAATGCATTCAACATGATCGCAGAAGCCAAAGGTGATCGTCCGGTGACTGAGACGGAAATCTCGCAATTGTCACGGCCGGGAAAGTTGGATGAAGCACAGGCAGGTGACGAAGGCTTCGATGGTACCTTCGGCCGAAAGTACTTTCTGAGACGCCGAAGTGGCAATGCTCGCTTGACGATCTTTGATGGGGGGCATGAAGGCATTGCTTCCGCAACGATTGCTTGGTTTGAAAATCATCCCTGAGTGAAGCTTCTTACCTGCACTCTAGGAATCTGATTTGGCGATCGCTCTGGCCGGTGGTGGTTGAGCGGTTGCGGTTTTTCTGTCGATATGCTCTTCAGGTAAGTGCGAAAAAACACATCTACGCGCGGTGCCTTGTGGGGCATATTTGCTTGCAATTCACGACAGAAAAACGCCAGTACTGAACTTGTGTTTAGTAGTTCGCGGCGTTAGGTTGTTCTGTGTTGGTAAGGTTTGTAAATCCGGAGGCGTGCGAATGTTGGTGTTATCAAGGAAAGAGGGCGAGTCGATCGAGTTTCGTGATCTGAACGTTTGCGTTCGGGTCATGCAGTTGAAGAAATCCAAAGTGCAGCTTGGGATTGATGCACCACGTGAGATCCAAGTGGATCGTAGTGAGATGCTTGATCGCAGTGACAAATTGGACTGTCTTCGGGGGCAGGAGGCTGCGGACCGATTGGGGCGCCAAGTTGACCGAAAGAGAATTAGGACAAGCCAGGGAGAGTCTGAGCAGCGTTTGCTGGATGAACTGGCAAAGTTGGAAGTGGAGGTGATGACGCTTGCAGAGTTAGTCACGTCAAAAGATCAAGATTTGGCGAGGCAAACAGCATTGGTGTCATTGGAACGCCTGAACGGGCTACGGAATATGCTCAAGTGTGTCTCTACAACGCATGCAGTACCACGATCGATTTCTGACTTTATGCAAGCAAGGCAGTGTCAAGCTCACAGTACTGATTCGGACGCCACTTCGGCCAACGTTCTTTCCGATCAACGTTGCCAAGAATTGAATTCAGAGCCAAAGCCTCTGTCGCAAATTGACTGTATCCGCCAGCCTTCCGTTGGCTACTTTATCGAGTCAGATGTGTCGGGATTCTCTGGGCAGCGAACACTCGAGGCGGGTCAGGCATAACGAGAAGTTGAAGTTTGGATTTCCGAATTATGGAAATCCAAAAGTGGGCCCACGATATTCACACTTTTTTAAACTCAAAATAGAGTGACCGAGCTTTTGGTCTCGCTGTGAGCTCTGACACACGACTGGAAACCCACGCAGTTAACGCATTTGGTAACCGTAGTCAGCGAAATCTTTTTGATAGATGGTGTTGATGGTGTCAATCGATTGTGCGCTGAGTGTCTTGGGAGTAGTGATCTCAGCGGTACTGTTAGCGTGCTTGCTATTATCAAAACCGGTTGATTCAGCAAAAGCATTCAATTCTGCGGCTTGATCCATTTTGTAAATAGCGAGACGTTCCGGAGTCACGCCAAGTTTTTTGAACAGCCGATACCGAGGGTGATGAAGGATCCAGTTTTGAGGTTGGGTGTGTTCATCAAGCCAATAGCACTTTTCCAATAATTCAACGAATTCGTCAAAGGGAGTGTTTATTAGTGTTTCTTGGATTTTCTGATCGCTGTGACGCTTGGTTGATAATCCCATGACCGAAAAAAAAATTCGTTGAGGTTTTTCCCATTTCACAGGTTTGGTCAGGTCGGCATTCAAAGGCGTGTATTGAAATTTATCCTTGTAAAGCGAAATTGCTTTTTGGTATGGGTCTCTGACAGTGAAATGCACCCGCGTACGAGGCTGCTTTAGCAGAAGGTAAGCCTTGTAGCGTTTGATTTTGTTGAAGTTGCTCGTTTCGGTGAATGAGGTGAACATGACTTTGAAATTGGTGAGAACCAATTTGTGACTGTCATGAACACGAAAGTACGGCATCTGGAGGCTCTGAAGAACTGGCTTGGGCAGTGGAAAAGTATCATTTTCACGCCATGGTTTTTTGTCAAGTGTCGCGCGGGGTACACGTCATGTGTAGGATGCGGTGTGTTGATTTCCGGGTGAAGGTATGAAAATCCCAGAAACACGAAGAATTTGCAAGCTCTTATGAAACGGCTACTCGGCTAATCATGGTCTGATCTAGCGGTTGGTTTGTGTTTGGTGAATAGCAAAGCATCGATCTCATGGGCACTGTTAATGTGGGAAGGGCCGTCAGGATTGCAATGGTGCATTGATTCCAGAAAAGACTGGGTAAAGCACCACGACATGTACGGAATGATGTACAAATGATGCGGCAATATGGTCATATTGCGCAGTTGTGCGATAGCGAGGAAGGTAAAGCAATTCCATGGCGATAATTCTGCTGGCAGAAGACAGTTTAACCCATACAGCGCTGATTCGGTCTTTGTTGGAACAGGACGGCCATCGTGTTGACTGTGTGGTGGATGGACAGCTTGCTTGGGAGGCCATCAAAGCATCGCGACCTGATTTGGTTGTGACCGATTTGCGTATGCCAGAATTGAATGGCTGTGAGTTAGTTGAGAAAATTGTCGAATCCGACCCAGATTTGCCATGCATCGTCGTGACTGCAAGAGGATCAGAGGGATTGGCCGTTGACGCTTTGGCTGTGGGTGCGGTTAATTTCGTGCCGAAGAATTCGTTGCAGAAATTACTGAACCATGTTGTTCGACAAACGCTTGCGATGGCTGAAGTAAACGCAATCTTTCGAGATTTTTCAGGGCAATTGGATAGCCCTGAATTAAGTATTGAATTACCCAATGATGTAGCGGCGATTGAGCCCACAGTGCTCTATGTCATGCAGACTTTGGCGGCAGCCACTTGTCTTTCCACTGTGCAAATAATCCGCGTGGGTGGAGCGCTGTCCAGTGCTCTTTTCAATGCGATGTGCTATGGCAATTTAGAAATCAAGGATGAAGACACGGTTGTCAGTCGCATGTTTGCTGGAGATCAATGCAACATTGATGAGTTGCGCGAGAGGGCCTTGCAAGAACCGTACTGCGACCGAAAAGTCTTATTGAGAGTTTCTGTAAGCACCGTCGATACACGTTTCTTTATCTCCCATGATGGTCCGGGTCGATTGACTCGCTTGACACCAGCACCAGGCACTTCAGAGTCTTTTGAAATCGAGCAGTGCCGTGGTTTTGTGTTGATGACAAGCTTTATGGATGACATCATTTTTCAGTCAGGTAACAGCAGCGTTGTACTCGTGAAATCTGAATCTGGGTTGGCGTAGCCTCGTGTCTGCATATCGCCGTTTACTCCCAGTCAGATAACGCCAGCAATCATGCCTGCTGAGGTTGCACAACGACTTTCATTTGATTGGGGTCACCTGCATGCAGTCTCTTAAACCAATCCGGGCCATCGCTCAGTGGTATCATAGCAGTGATCAACGGTTTGACATTGATGATTCCTCGATTCATCAAATCGATGCACTCTGGATACTCACCGTTGCACCCGCAGGTTCCATGAAGTGAGATTTCCCGTGTCACGACTGACTGGAGTGGCAAATCGATGACTGGGGAAACGTTGCCCACCAAAGTTACATTGCCGCCTTTGCGTACACATTCGATGGCGGTTTTTACAGTGGGTGTCGCACCAACAACTTCAAATGCGACATCGGCACCTTTGCCGTTGGTTAGTGCAATGATTTCCTCAGCAGCATTGCACCGATCACCGCGTATTGTCTCATCGGCGCCCAGTTGTTTGGCGACCTCTAGGCGTTTTTCATTTAAATCAATTGCGATGATGCGCGAAGCGCCGGCTGCCCGAGCGGCTTGTAGAGTCAGTAATCCAATCATGCCCGCTCCGACAACGACAGCTGTATCACCGAGGCAGACAGGAGTGACATTGGCTGCGTGTACGGCAACAGAAACTGCTTCAACAAGAGCAGCTTCTTCGAATGGCAAGCTATCTGGTAATTGGTAGACGATCCGTCGTGGCACACTGATACGTTCAGCGAATGCACCATGTCGCCGGTATTCTTCGCATGAAACCCCTAGTACCATGCGGTTGTCGCAGAGATTACCACTTCCATCACGACAAAAGTCGCATTGACCGCATGAGACCATTGAATCGAAAGTAACTCGGGTGCCGTCAGGAAGGTCCATTACATTTGCACCAGTACCAACCACAATCCCCGCCGCCTCATGTCCCATGACAAGGGGTGGAATTCGCCGGCCAGTGCTGCCATCAAATCCATGGATGTCACTGCCGCATATACCGCAAGCTTCTACTTGGATTAGGACGTCATCGGGTCCAACCTTGGGCTCATCTACCTCGGTGACCTGCATCTTCTCGTACTCTGTCAGCAACATCGCTTTCATTTTGGTCACTATTCCTTTAAGGCGAGAGGTTCTCGTTGTGGCATGTTTTCAATATGTTGTCAGGTAAACCCAGTTTAGCACAGGTGACATCGTCGTGATGAATGAGGAAACGCTGACCGCCTACCACGAATCCGGCCACGCAGTGATTGCTTATGCGTTGGGCGGTAACGTTCAGGGGATGCAGCTTGGTGGTGAAGCAGATGATTGGCTGCCAGCCCGTTTTGGGGACTGTAGGATTCAATGGGGGAGGGTAGACCCTGATCTCGATTGGCAGCGAAAACGCGAGATCCTAACGATACTCGCGGGCCCAGTGGTCGAGATGATCTACCGAGATGAACCCTTTCATCCAGCTTTTTATGGACCCTGGAAGCATGACTGGGACCAAGCTTGGCAAACGGCAACGCCAATGTGGGCTGATGAGAAGCGACGCATGCACGCATTGGAAAACATCATGACAGAATTGAAACGACGGGTGCAGTTGGATCCAGTCTGGGCGGCAATCGCGGCACTCGCGGATGAATTGGTGGCCCACGAAATGCTGGAAGAAGAACGCATTGAAGATGTTCTTCGCTTCTGGTTTCGATAGCCAGTTAGCGCATCAGTTGGCAGTGCTCAACCATTTGTCGTGTTGGGGATCCGACTTTGCTGGCACACTCTGTGCGCACTGTCTCTGGCTCGGATGCAGCTGGTGGAGAGTGGAATTCATTTTCCAGATGCAGGTTCCAGTTCGGATGAGGAAGCCTGCACGTTTGCCTGTCGGCGTGCCCGTTGCATCAACCGATTTAACTGCATGCGAATGACTGGCGAGTTGGGGCTTCGCTTGATCGCGATTTGCAAACCTTCGATTGCTTGTTCTAAGTAATTTCGTGCAGATTCTCGATCACCCTGTTTCATTCTTAACTCGGCAAGTGATTCAAGAGTATCGCTGTGGCGGCGTTCATAAAGGAGAACATTGGGTGAAGTCTTAATCAGGGATTCGTAGATTTGTAGGACTTCCTGCCAAGTGTCTTCTGCGGCTTTGTACTTTTTGATTCGCATCTGGCGTTCGGCGAAAGTTGCGCGTATTGAGGCGTACAATGCCTTGACGTGTGGTAGATCAGGTGACGTTTCCAACAATTGCAGGCACAATTCGTGGGCTTCAACTGATCGACGTAGGTAGTCCATGTCAAAAGTTTCCGTACTGCAGAGCGTTAAAGCCAGTTCGTAGCGGATTGCATCTAATGTTGGGTTTGCATCGAGCAGTTCTCGAAATAAAGCAATGGAACTCTGGATTGATTTTTCTGCTTCGGTGCGATGGCGGGCAAGTGAAGCAGTCACAGCCTTGTCCCGATACGCTCTCGCTAGTTCCACTTTGTACTGTTGGTCTGTGGGATGGTCCTTTGTCAATTTTGTTAGAACGTTGATGGATTCCTGAAGGATGGCCCGAGCCCTCTCGATTCCTGGTTTGGGCTCCGTCAATCGCACTCTTCGTGATAGCGATAATCGACCTGCGCCTTGATTGGGATTTGGGTCGTCGAGTCCAATCCTTGTAGCGTGGGATGCCACCAGACGGTGTGCAATCGCATATTGAAAGCGTCCTTCATCAGTTGCTATGACGTCAGGGCAAGATTGCAGCAAATTCTTGGTTCGAAAAAAGATGTTGTCAGCGTGCTTGAGTCGCCCACGCAGGCCAGTGATCAGCGCCAGTTCATTCAAAATAGCAGCTTGGGCGACGACATGTGCCGTTGAATCTGGATCACATGCAGCTAGTTCCTGTGTCCTTTTTAGGGATTCACTGAAAGCCGCTTCTGCCTTCTGTAAATCACCGAACCGCATGCTTATGTCACCGGCATACTTAGCTGCAATCGCGGACTCAGCAAGTAGATCTTTGCTGTTGTTTCGACCTAATTCATCAAAAAATCCAAGCAGTGAATTCAGCAATTCGGCATCTTCGGCTGAGACATTTGGTGATGTTGTATCAGTTACTTCCGCGAGGAATTCAGCTCCTGTTTCAATTCCACGGCGAGATATGTTTTCCATGACTTCGTTAAGTGCCTTGACTGCGATCTGCAGATTTTTCTCAGCGAGTAGTCGTTGATTGTCCGCGTCATTTCTGGCGGCCGTCTCAAGTGCAAGCGACTGGATGGAAGATTGTTCGGAGGCTTGCGCTCGGTGGAGCGTTTTTTTCGTCTGCCAGTAACCAAAGGCTGAGACACCCGCAAGCGCAAGCAGTAATGCAAACGTAGCAGTGGTGAGTGCGGCAACTTTGGGTTCCCGGCGGGACCAGCGAATCATGCGTTCCGCAAGATTGGTTTTTCGAGCTGCGATCGGGAGGTCTGCGAGAAAGAAAGCCAAATCATCACGCAGTGCTTCAGCGCTTATGTATCGATCCTCGGGGTCATGCGATAAAGCCTTGAGGAGAATGGTTTCCAAGTCTTGGGCAATCTTTGGATTGATTTTCCTTGGACGTACTGTCACGCCTCGGGTTGCTTTGCGGATAATGTCCGCCGTGCCATTACCTTCAATGGCTGGCCTGAGCGTGAGTAATTCGTAGAGCGTTAAACCCAGAGCGTAGACCTCGCTGCGTGTGTCGTAGTTGCCTTCAAACGATTCGGGGGGCATGTATTGGGGAGTGCCTACGATATCTCCGGTTGCAGTGACCGCGTTCTGCTCTGCAAGTTTGGCCAGACCAAAATCGGCAATCCAGAGCGTGTTGTGTCTGTCCAGCAGCAGGTTGGCGGGTTTGATGTCACGGTGTAGGACGCCTTGCGAGTGTGCGTAATGCAGAGCATCAGATGCAGATACACCAAGGTTCGCTACCCACCGCTGGTAGGTTGAAGTGTCCTGGACAAGTGCCCCGTCTAAGCCCGGTTGCTGTAAGGCCTCCGTTTCAAACTGTTTGTCTGAGGTGTCGCCAGTGAACGTATTGGCTGATTCGGCATCGACAGTTGGAGCTGCAGGTGAACGGTCTTGATCTAGCGATGTCAACCATTGATGCAAACTCATACCATCGATGTAGTCCATGACATAATAGTGATGTTCTCCACTGGTTCCAACGCCGAAGACGGGGACGATGTTGGTGTGCCTCAGTTTTGCTGCAGCACGCGCCTCGCGCCGAAATCTGATCAGATGTTTCGATTCACCTAGAAGGTTGTTCGCCAATACTTTGATGGCGACTTTTCGGCCCAGTGGTTCATGGATGGCTTCAAAAACGATGCCCATTCCTCCGCGACCAATTTCACGAATGATCTTGTAGTCATCGAGTTCCTTGAAAGCGGGTTGTCGTGCGGAGGCGTCTGAAACAGCATTCTTTGATTGCTTGAATGTTTCAATGAGAGAGATTGATTCGAGCAGTTCACGGATTTCATCAGCATTTGCCGGATGCATTTTTGTATAGGCATCAATGTCCGGATACTTGCCTTCACGTATCGCTTTGGCAAACTCTTCTCCAATTTGGTCGAGATCGAAGCGGTCTGCTTTTGTTGGAGCGGGTGAGTGCTTTGGTTTTGCCTCGGCGTCATGGCGAGTGCGATCATCTTGAGTCATGCTTCGTCTCCATTTTGTGAGTCCTCAAATTTGGACATCAACTGGGAGAGCCTACTCATCGCTCGTAGATAGCGTTTGCTTGCTGCTGAGGGTTGAAGCTTCAAAACACTGGCTGTTTCAATATTGGTCAATTCTTCGAAGTGTCGCAAAGCGATCACTTCACGGTCGATCTCATCCATTTCATTGAGTGACGATTCCAGAAGTGCAATGGTTTCAGCTCTCGCGATGACTTTACTGGCGGCAGTGACTGAACCGACCAGTTGGACGGCTAAAGCCATAGAAGTCTGAGCGGATGTGTGATTCGGTTGCAGGGACATTTCTTTTCGGGCGTCCCTTTTCTCTGCCTTTAAATGCTGCCGATGAATATCCACCAGCTGTTGTTTGGCCATCAACCTGAGCCACAGAAAAGCAGACATCTCTGTTTGCTTTGAAAAGTGGGGAAGTCGTTTTGCTGCGGCAATATATGTTTCCTGCAGTACATCTGAATCAGAAATTCTCGCCGCGATGCGATAGTCAATCCGAAACTGGATGATGCGGCGAAGCCGCTCTCGATAGTCGGAGAACACGGTCGCTAGAGCATCTTCATTTCCCTCTCTCATGCGAGCAGTGAGCTCAGTTTCGACGCCAATTGGGGTATTGGGCATGGAAGGTGCCACCAGAATTTAGAAGAGAAGATAGGTAGATACGACTCTAATTAATACCGTGAAATGGGGCAGGGTTTCGGCTTTTAATTGGAGGAACTACCTGCGAATACGATGATGAGTGGGGATTTATGAGAAAGTTGACGATTTTCGGTCCTCCAAAAGCAACACAGTCCGTTTCAGTCATATGGAGTTGGTCAATCAACATGATTTCCGAAACGACGATGGGGTTAGCAATCCAATGAGACTCTTCAAACTGGCATCAGCATGCGTGGCACTTGGACTTTTTACATCTGTGGTTTCCGCAGAGGACAAGCGTCAGCGAACGGACCGTCGCGGTTCAGATGCAAGGCAGGGCGGCCCAACCGTTAGGGAACCTGCAGACATGGTGTCAAAAATGCTGTCCGAGTTCGACAGTGATGCAGACAACATGCTCAGCGTGGGGGAATTAACTGCGATGTTTACAGCAATGAAGGAACGGTCTCTGCAAGCCAGATCAGGGCAAGCCAAATCAGGCCAGAGCAGAGCAGGGCAGAGCAGGGCAAACCCAGTTCGGCGGAGTTCAGGAGCCAAAAATGGCTCAAATGCACAAAGTCGACCCTCAAGTGAGCGCGCAATGCAACCGAAATCTGAGCGGGGGGCCTCAGTCCAATCGAACAAATTTTTGCGTGAGAAGTCCGAAAAAAGTCGGAATGGGCGGGGTAATGGCCAAAGCGGGGTCCCCGAGCAGCGGGAGCGCTTAGGCGGTACTCGCCCGGACCGACCAAATGCAGAATGAAGTCGTCTTCATCAGGTATTCTGAGGTACCTTTTCATTGAGTTCTGTTCCGTATCAGGCCGACCAAGTTGGATTCCAGCTATGATTTCTTTACGCCACCTGTTGCTGATTGTTGTAGCGATTGCTGCTGTGCCGGCTCATGCTCAGCAATTGACACCCGATGAGTTGAAATTCTTTGAGGCGAAGATTCGTCCTGTGCTGATCAGAGAGTGTTACGGATGTCACTCGAATCAATCCGGAAATGTTCGTGGCGGTTTGCGGCTTGATACGAAGGAACTGATGTTGATCGGTGGCAGCAGTGGCCCCGCGATTGTGCCAGGTGATCTCGAGGAGAGCCTACTTTTCAATGCGATGGTGCATGAAGATTTTATTATGCCACCGAAGCGAAAACTCTCTGATAGCGTTATCAATGACTTTCGTGAATGGATCGAGATGGGGGCTCCGGATCCTCGGGTAAATCAGATTTCCAAAGTTCAATCTTCGATCACAACCGAAGACATTGATAACGCCCGTAACACGTTCTGGGCTTATCAAACGCCGAAGAAGCAGCAACCTCCGCGTGTCAGTGATGCGGAATGGCCAGCAACACCGATTGATCGCTTCATTCTCTCCGACTTGGAACAGGCTGGCATTGAGCCTGCACAGGATGCGGAGGCGTACCGAGTGCTGCGTCGACTTTGCTTTGATTTGATCGGGTTGCCGCCCACGCCCCAGCAGGTCGAATACTTTGAGGCGAAATGGAAATCGAGTCCTGAGCAGGCGATCACGCATGTTGTTGACAACCTGTTGAGGTACGAACAGTTTGGTGAGCGTTGGGGACGACATTGGCTTGATGTTGCCCGTTTCGCTGAATCGACTGGACGCGAGGTAAATCAGACCTATCCTCATGCGTGGCGTTATCGCGACTTCGTCATTGATTCTTTCAATGCAGACAAACCGTTCAATCAATTTGTCAAGGAACAGGTTGCAGGAGATTTGTTACCAGCCAAAAGTGATGAGCAGTGGGCCTCGAATCTTGTGGCTACAACCTTCCTCGCGATGGGCCCCAAGAATTTAAATGAACGCAACCGAGTCCAGTTTGCAGCAGATCAGATTGACGAACAGATTGATGCGACCACAAGAGTCTTTTTAGGCACGTCGGTGGCGTGTGCTCGTTGCCATGATCATAAATTCGATGCGATTCCACAAACCGACTATTACGCATTGGCAGGTGTATTCGCCAACTCCAACACCTACTGGGGGTCGCCACCATCAGAGTTTGGAACATTTAGTACTGCACAAGCGAGAAGGAACAGCAGTTTGTTGCTGTTGCCTATAGAGGATCCAAATCCCTACGACCCACGCTATTCCGCCAAAGAATTAGCAAGCCTTCGCGCAGAGATTACTTCAACAATAGAAGAGGCGTCTCAGTCACGTCGTGATCGAGCATCAGGGAAAATTGAAGCGCAGGATGCTGTCCGAAATCGACAGCGAACTGCAAACCGATTGGCAACATTATCAACCAAGCTTGCCGTAGTGGATGAAAATGGAGATCCTCACAGTTATTGCATGGGGGTTCAGGAAAATAGTAAACCGATTGATATGAGGCTTCTGGTTCGCGGTGAAATTGATCAACCCGCGCAAACGGTTCCCCGTGGTTTTCCGGAGGTTTTATGCTCCACGCCGGTAAGTATTCCGGATGGATCGAGCGGGCGGCTTGAGTTCGCGAATTGGCTTGGCAGTGAGAATAATCCACTGACAGCGAGGGTGATGGTTAATCGCATTTGGCAACACATGATCGGTCAAGGCATCGTCACTTCGACCGAGAATTTTGGCGTGACAGGACAGCCGCCAAGTCATCCAGCTTTACTCGATTATCTGGCGGTGGAGTTCATGGAGTCTGGTTGGTCCGTCAAAAGTTTGATTCGCCAAATCGCGAACTCACGGACTTATCGCATGAGCACTGCCCACGACGAGCATCACCATGAATATGATCCTGAAAATGCCTTGCTTTGGCGAGCCAATACAAGGCGACTTGATGCCGAAGCAATACGTGACGCAATGTTGAGCATCAGTGCTGAAATTGATTTGGACCGTCCGCGTGGTTCGGAGGTTGCCGAGGCCGGCTATGTGCGAGTACGCGATGGTTCGCTGGGAGACCCAAGAGCAAATGCCCGGGAAGTGGTTGAGTTGGCAAAGAAAAATGTGATGGATGCTCTTCAGCGGGAAAACCGAGCAGCTGCGGGTGGTAATGGAAGTCGATCGAATGCGAGTGGAAATTCGCGTCTGAATGATTTTCGTAACGGAACGGGACGCCCAAGTTTGGGATCGCGAGACCGACAAATGAATTCCAATTCGCGATACGGTGGCCAAAGAGGACGGGGCAACCCTCCCGTGGGGCAACGTAATGGACGATTGACCATGGAGGGGGCGACTAGCAGTCAGAAGGCTATGTTTGAGTCTGCCGTCCGTGAAGCGACGTCCCTTATTGGCAGTGGGCTTGATATGGAGCAAGCCAAGTATCGGAGTGTTTATTTGCCAATTGTTCGTGATCAGACTCCACGCTCGTTGGACGTCTTTGATTTTGCCGATGCCAGTGCAGTGACCGGGGTGCGGGAGTCATCTAATACTGCGAACCAAGCTCTCTATATGATGAATAATCCCTTTGTGATCAGGCAAAGCAAAGGGTTTGCCAGCCGAGTGAAACGTAGTGGTGGAAACGTAAGTGATCAAATTGAACTCATGTTCCTGCTTGCCTACGGACGTCCGCCAACATCGGGCGAACGACGGGCAACCGAGGGACTTGTGAGATCGTATGGGGGTCAGGCACGTTCTTTGAGTGATTCAACTCTATCTGTCTTGTGCCAGAGTTTATTTGCATCTGCTGAATTTCGTTATGTCGACTGATGCTAGTTGTGGGCCTATCAAGAAGCCTGTCTTCGAAACGCTTTTGGAATCGTTCTCATGTACTCTCGTCGAAATTTGCTGAAAACTGCCTCTGCTGGATTTGGTTACCTTGCTTTCGCTGGCATGGCGAATCGTGCGAATGCAGAGGGGGCGGGCGACCTGAATCCACTCTCTCCGAAATCGCCGCACTTCGCTCCGCGTGCCAAACGAGTGATTTTCTTGTGCATGCAAGGTGGACCTTCGCACGTTGATACCTTTGATTACAAACCGCAGTTGGCCAAGGATCACGGAAAACGTGGTAAGTATGGAGGTTCGTTGCTAAAGTCACCTTGGCAATTCCGGCAGCGAGGCGACAGTGGGTTGTGGATTTCCGATGTATTCCCGGAAGTGGCAAAGCAGGCAGATGACCTTTGTCTGATCCGATCTATGCAGTGTGATCAACCTGTGCATCCGGGTGCGATGACTCAGATGCACACTGGGACTGCTCAGTTCATTCGGCCCTCTTTGGGTGCTTGGACGCTCTATGGTCTTGGGACCCAAAACGATAGTTTGCCTGGGTTTGTCTCACTGAGTCCCCCCTCGGGGACATCTAGGAATTATGGCAGTTCGTTCCTGCCTGCTATTTACGGAGGAACCAAAGTAGGACGTACTGGACGCAGCATTCCGCGGTTCTCGAGAGGCGGTAGTGGTGAATCAGTTCCCGATATCAAAAACCCAAATCTCTCAGATAAACAACAACGACGGCAATTGGATTACATCCAATCGCTGAATCGAGGGAAGCTGCAACGGGAGCAGTATCATCCGGGCGTTGAGGGTGTGATCGAATCTTATGAACTTGCATTCCGAATGCAGGATGCGATGCCGGAATTGATGGACACGTCGGGAGAAAGCGAGAAGACGCTCGCGATGTATGGCGTTAATGAAACTGCGACATCTAATTTTGGCAAGCAATGCCTACTGGCTCGACGCTTTGTTGAGGCGGGGGTACGATTCGTTGAAGTCACTCATGGAAATTGGGATCAGCATGTGAATTTGACGACGGATCACAAGGCGCGTGCTGAGGCGTGTGATTTGCCCATTGCTGGTCTCTTGCGAGATTTAAAACAACGCGGCTTGCTGAAGGATACTCTCGTGATTTGGGGTGGAGAGTTCGGACGCACACCGGCGGCTCAGGGCGGCGATGGTCGTAATCACAACAACAAAGGCTATACAACGTGGATGGCTGGCGGAGGTGTCAAGGGTGGCTTTAGCTATGGAGCAACCGATGAGCATGGTTATGAAGCCATTGAGAATAAATGCCACATTCACGACTGGCACGCGACCATTCTGCATCTGTTGGGACTCGATCACGAACAGTTGACGTATCGGTACGCGGGTCGTGATTTTCGCCTGACAGATGTTCATGGCAATATTGCGACAGATATTCTCGCCTGATGACACAATTTGTTTGCGACTGATTGCCGACCAGCTCATTAACGCAATCGCTACTCTGAGTATTCGCGTGGCTGGTGTTTGATCGCCTTGATCAATTGTTTGTATTCGGCGCGCGTAGCTTCATTCACTTTCGGAATGATCGCAAAAATAGGCTCTTGGGGTAAAAGCAGGTGCCCTTTCTGTGTTTTGTAGGTTCGTAGAGTGCTAGCTGGCCAATGAAAAGTCCCTGCGGGCGTGTTGATGGTGACTTGACCTTTGCCCATGAAAATGGAACAGACGGCGCCATCGACCATTCCATGTTTTTTCAGATTTTGGCGTACTTCAATCTTAGCTCGATGTACTAAAGCCAAATAGCCAAGTGCCGATGCCACCATGGTCCCGATGATTGACCTGAAGAATGAAATCTCGCCGTAGTACATCGCGGCAATGAAAATCACAGTACTAAGGGTAATGATTAACAGCGAACCGAGAACCAGAAGACTCGAATGTGATTGGATCAGGTACTTCGATTCACCGCATCGAAGGATCCGTTGCGTCAGACGGAAATGTATCTCAGATAACGCATGTGCATTCTCCTGATCTACCGAGGCAACTGGCTGATAGGGATTGATAGGATGCTGAGTCATAACTTTTTGGTTACACCGCGCAAAATGCCTCTCCGGCAACCTGTGTAGATCACGACTGTATAAAAAAATGTAGTTTGCTGTCGACAAGGGTATCGTTGTGTGGAAGCTGATGTCTCTTGGTTGACGGAGACGACATCTTCACCTCCAAGAATTGAGCCAAGCCATGGAGTTTGGTATTGATTCACCAGCCTTTGATTCACCAAGGAAAAAATGGCCATGGCCCTTCCCCATTCTGCATTGGTGGTACCTCGACAAATCCATGGCTATTGCCAAGGGATACCAGATCTCCCGATCCTTGTGTGATGACTGGTTCAGCGACACCATTGTCCACTAGTTTTACCAAGCGTAGCCAATTCAACGGTATGGACTTTTTACCACTGTTCTGAAGGCGTACTACAGGTACCTTGGGTAGCCAATCACGCTTTCCTGCCATGTACGCAAGTAGTGGCATTCCCAGTCGTTGGCACCCGATGGTGGCGCTCACCGGATTTCCCGGTAGTCCTAATAATAGTTTTCCGTTGTCGGTTGCGGCACCGAGTACGGGTTTGCCTGGACGGATGGGAAGTCCGTGAAAGACGACATTGCCACCAAGGTCCTTGATGACGTCCGGAACATAGTCGTAGTCTCCCATGGATACGCCACCTGTCATCAGAATAGCATCCGAAGTGTTCAGGCGATCAGCAAGGGTGTCGTGAAGTTGCTTTTGATCATCGATGCAATGCTCGACCGAGACGATGGAAATCCAGTTTGGGGCAGCTAGCAGAGTGGCTATCGATTCACGATTACTATTCCTTAACTGCCATGGCATCGGATCCTCTTTTTGAAAGGTTCCAACCTCGTTTCCGGTGGTCAGAATAGTGACCCGAACGGGTCGATAAATGTCGATGGTGGAACAGCCAAAGTTGGCCATTGTCGCTTTGTGTGCTCCATTTATCTCGATACCGGGATTTAGCACGGTTGAGCCTTTGGAAGCATTTTCGCCAGCACGGCGAATATGTAATCCTTTGGATATCTCAACGGAATCCAACTTAAGCCGAATTTCCGAGCCCAGCTCTTCAGTATCTTCCCGTTTGACAACGGCATCAAATCCTTCTGGCACGATAGCACCAGTGAAAATGCGCAACACACCATGGGATGGCATCTCTGGTGCGGGTGACCCTGCTGCTGATTCGCCCATGATCGGCAGTACTGCTTTGTCACTCAACTGAGCCATGCGAATGGCGTAGCCGTCCATGGCGGATACATTTGCAGCAGGACTGTCGCGGTCAGCGATCACAGCGCTCGCGAGTACTCTGCCTGAGTGAGATGTATCGAGTGACTCGATTTCGACGGGCTGCAGTTCTTTCGACAAGGCAATTAATGCGTCGTTGGGGAATTTAAATTTCATGTCGTGGGGCTTGAAATGGCAGGGAAGGGCGCATGATTGAGTGGAAGCAATGCGAACTTAGGGAATACTGCTAATCGATACAAGCGTTACAGACAGCACCGCCAAGATTGATTTTCTGTTCGGAATATCGATTATGGAGGATAATCCCCCCCCGCTAGTGAAGTCGACGTAGTGTTTTTGTTACCTAGTCAACTTTTTCATGTTCTCCCGCTAACCACTTTATTTTCCACGATAAAGGCAAACCACGCGTAAGTGTGGGACGCAAAGTCATGGGTCCGTTTTTGACGGATTGCCAGACCGCCGAACGGTTGAAGTGAAAAAGTGACCTCGAGTCACATTTGTTTGGGAGTATTTCGATGATGCATCGCATTTTCTTCATGCTGCGCACACCGGGTTTTGTATTGATTGGGGGAATATTGTTCGGGGGAACCTTGGGCCTGTGCGGCAACCTGCCGGGTCAAAAATTGTTGGCCGCAGAGCCAACGGTTTATAAAGTCGAAGAGGATTGGGAGTTGGTGGTTAACCAACCAGATGCTTCCAATAATTCCCCTCAAATCACTTTCTTTGCATCTCCCAGTCACCTGCTGGAGGACAGCTATTTTCAGTTGCAGATGAACCACCACGCGGCTGATAATTACTCCAGTGGTGGGTTCCATGTTGCTGCGGTCATTGATAACCAAACTGTCGATGACGCCCGCAGCGCGACTCGGAAAAATTTAGCCACCAATGATGATTTGATTCGTTGGACTAGTGTCATGGCAGTGATTAACAATCACGCGTTATTCGCCGTGCGCGATGGGCATGGTCGCGAGTGGGGAAACTTTGGTGGCCCTGATTATTTGGTGCGTATGGTGCCCAGTCCGGTCTCAGATCTATCCCATTACCGATGTCAGCAAAGCATGGATGCGGTGGACATCGGCTTTGGGAAAAATCGGGTCTCTCGTATCACGCTGAAAGTGGTCCGACTGTTCTATACGAATGGTCATGTTGAAGTTGCCACCGTGGATCAGAGTCTTTAGTCCCCACAGTTTCATGGTTTTATAGTTTGCTTTTCCATATTCGTTTGGAGCACTGGCTATGTCGAACAGTAATTCGCGAAAGGGTTGGTTAGGGTGGTTGGTTTTTCGCCCACCAACACAGAGATTACATCGCGGGGCGGCTGCCATTCTAGGGCTGTTTCTGCTGGTAGGGTTGGCCACACTGACAGCAATCACTATCGACTTTGGTTACATCCATGTTGCCGAAACTGAGTTGAGACGGTCCGCAGATGCTGCCGCCATGGCAGGTTGTTGGGAGGTGTTTGCAAATCAGGACAAAGATGAGGAGTTGAATTACACCTTGCCAGCACTTGTTGTCAATTCAGCGAATGACATCGCCGCCAACAATGTTGTAGGAGATATTGCACCGCTGTTGGCATACGATGATGTGGAACTTGGGAATTACCATCCCGTAAATGGGTGGACCTATTCCAACATCAGTCAGGTAAATGCTGTTCGAGTGACCTTGCGCCGAGGAACTGGCGTAAATTCAGAATTGCCTCTTCTATTTGCTGCGGTGACAGGTCGTGAAAGTCAGGCGATGCAAGCGACCGCGGTTGCGGCGATGCTGAATTCAATTGGTGGATTCTTCGAACCACCCAATGCCTTCGAAACACGAGGAATCCTGCCGATCGCCCTCGATCTCGAAAGTTGGGAAGCTGCAGTTGCTGGCAGCACAGTGGACGATTACCAACTGGAAGACGGAGAGGTGGTGAGTGGAAGTGATGGTGTGTTCGAAACGAATCTTTACCCCAAGGGAACCGGGGCACCAGGTAATCGGGGAACGGTGGATATCGGAGATTCGAACAACAGCACCAGTGATTTATCAAGACAGATACTGCACGGAATTTCCCGCCAAGACTTCGTCGACTTGGGAAAGCCACTGGTGTTTGACGTAAACGGAGAACTCCATCTCAACGGTGATACGGGGATCAGTGCAGGTATTAAAAATGAATTAGCAACGTTGATTGGCAAGAAACGAATAGTGCCGATTTTTACAGAGGTTTCTGGTCAAGGAAATAATACGACCTTCACCATCGTGAAGTTCGAAGGTGTTCGTATTCTGGACGTTAAATTGACTGGAAATAAAAGTCAGAAACGAGTCATCGTGCAACCTGCAAAGGTGATCGGGCGAGGCGTCAAAATTGACTGGTCAGGTAACAACACAACAAGTCATTTGCTCACACCGGTAATGCTGGTTGAATAGTCACGATACTGAGTGGTCTTGATGAGGAGGGTTACGATGAAAAATCTAATTGTTAAACGCTGTTTACTTGGAAGGCGGGGTAGTTCGGCCGTCGAATTTGCAATGATTGCACCCCTGATGATCCTGTTTACCTTCGGACTGGTCGAAGTTGGACGGTTGATGCTTGTCAAGCAAACCATGACTCATGCAACGCGGGAAGGCGCACGCGTCGCTGTTCGACCAAATGCAGACATTACTGAAGTAACGCAGCGGATACGCGATGAACTATTAACACTGGCCATTGAAGATCCGGTCATTGAAACCGAGCCAGCTTCACTCGAATTGGCTGAACCCGGGGCCGCGGTTACTGTTCGTGTACGTGTCGGCATCAGTTCAGTCAGTTGGATTCCGGGATATTTCAATTTCGCGGTGAATGATATCGTCGCTGAAACCTGCATGCGGCGTGAGTACACGCAGTGAAAGAAAGCTGTCGTTAGATTTCGTTCAGGTCTTCAGGACGGTTGATGTTCCGGCAATGTGCCTCATCTAATGTGACTTGAGTCGCGTCCTGGTTTTCGATCCAACGCATCAGGCTTGAGTCTGTTCTTGCGTGAAGAGAAATAGCGTCATGCAGATGAAGGGAATAGATACCCACCAAAGGCTGCCGCTTTCGTTTTGGCCCGCTGACGGCATAAGTGAGGTTGCGGTCGGTTTGCCAGTTGAGCATGACCTTGCGAAGATCGTCTGTGGTGAGATGAGGCATATCTACAGGTGTAATCAGGCACGCCTGATGTCTGGGGTTTTCTCCTGTTGGGTTGGCTGCGTAGTTAAGAGCCTGGAGCAATCCAAAGATTGGGCCTTGATGTGGAATCGGGTCAGGCAATGCGACTAGATCGCCCAACGGGTTCGATCTGCCCGCAACGCAGACCTCCTCGCAGATAGGCTTTAGTCTTTCGATTGCATGGTCAATGAAGGTCAGACCATTCTCAAGGTGGATCATCGATTTATCGCGCCCCATGCGATTCGAATTTCCACCGCATAGAACAACGCCTAGGACAGATTGCATGATGATGCTAACTATCGGACTTTTTGGAAATGATCGATTCGACCCATGATTTTGATCGCATCATGGATGGAAAACCAATGGTTGGAGCAGTGAGGATTGCTACATGTTTTAACTCTTCTTCTTTGCATCCTGCTTCCAAGGCCTTACGGCAGTGCGAATGAGATGCTCCTTCTAGGCCTGCTCCTAATGAGATCGCCAATTTTACCAATGCGATTTCTCTGGCAGATAGTGGTCCGGAATCACTAGCGGCTTGTCCAAAGGATTCGTACGCCTGCATAAGTTTGGGATGCGACTCATGCATCTGTTGATAACGCTTGGGAATCATTGTTCTGCTCTCACTAGTGATTCGACTAATGCTTCAATTGTGTATGGACTCGCCTCCGCAGCGATCGAGTAGCCAAGGTCGATGAGTTGTTCTGAGGTCACGGGGCTAAGACTGGCAATTTTCATCTTGTCCATTGAGTTGGAAAACATGCGGTGCAAACTGTTCGCTGTGGCACTGCTTGTTACTGTTATCCAGTCAACTTCTCCATTTGAAACAGCCGATCTAATACTCGGGTCGCACTCTTGTACATCGCTGTGTTGATACGCAATCACCTGTGATACATGTCCGCCAAGCGTTTCCAATTTTGTGGCCAACTGGTCATTTCCGCGACTTGCTCGGATCACCATGATACGTTTTTCATTTGCCTGCGGACCAATGTGTTTCGCCATGGCCTCCGCATGGAAAGTATTGGGCAACAGGTCGCACAGGAGGTGGAATTGGTGGAGTGCCGCTGCCGTTTTTTTTCCAACGCAGCCGATCTGAAGCCCGGCCAGTGCTCGCATGTCTCCACCTCGTTCTTCGAGGCGGTTGAGGAAAAATCGAACGCCATTGTGGCTACAGAAGATCAACATGTCATGTTTGCTGAGCTCGGCGATCGCCGAATCGACCGATTGCCAATCTTCTGGTGGTTCGATCGTGATGGCGGGCTGTTGGAGGACGCGGGCGCCTAGCTCTCGTAGGGGTTTCGCCAAGGCCTGTGCTTGCCCCTCGGGACGCGTGACGAGCACCGTTTGGCCCAAAAGTGGGCGTTCCTGGATCCAATTCATGGTTCTTGCTAATTGTGTAACTGCACCGAGAATCACGATCACCGGTGGTCGGAAGCGACTGGCGGGACTCAGTTGAGCGGCGACTTCATCCAATCGGCAATGAATTGTTTGCTGATCGGGAAGACTACAGCGTCTGACCAGTGCTGCTGGCGTCTCAGCCGCTTTTCCTGCTTGGAGGAGGGCTTGGGTCCACGATTCAGCTGTTGTGACACCCATATAAATGACCAAAGTACCAGGAAACCTCGCCAGAGCCTCCCAATCCAGAGCCGATTCTGATTTTGAGGGTTCTTCGTGGCCCGTGACGAAAGCGACTGCTGAGGCAAGACCACGGTGGGTGACGGGAATTCCGGCAAATGAGCCAGCGGCCAAGGCAGCTGTGATGCCTGGAACAATTTCCAAGGGTAGCCCCGCTTCTTTGATGGCTTCGACTTCTTCTGCTGTGCGAGCGAATATTGCGGGGTCACCACCTTTGAGTCGGACCACGGTTTTGCCTGCTTTCGCGTGATTTAGGATCTCTTCGATGATCTCATTTTGCTTCCAAATACGGGATTTTCCGTGTTTTCCAACACAGATCTGCTCCGCTTGGGGGGCATGCTGCAGCAGGTCCGGGTTGCTGAGTCCGTCATACAGGACTACGTCAGCCTGGGCTAACAACTCAGCTCCTCGGACGGTCAACAGGCCGGGATCGCCCGGGCCTGCTCCGATTAGGTAAACGGCGCCATTCATAATCAGCATTGTGCGCTTTACAGATCGACTCTGGACAGATGACTCATAGATTGCCATACTACGCGGCCTGAAAAAAACTGACATACCCCCAACTCTGTCTTCGACGCGTGATCCGCGTCTGCCCGAAATATGCCTAATACAGCCAGCGCCAAGAAACGACTTCGCCAGAACGACAAGCGTCGGACGCACAACCGAGCCGGAAAAAGCAACATGCGGACCCAAATTCGCCGAGTGCGGGAGGCTGTTGAGGCAGGGAATAGCGATTTGGCACAGTCTGAGTACATTGTCGCACAGAAGAAAATCGATCGTGCAGCAAGCAAGAACCTGATTCACCGCAATGCAGCAGCTCGAACCAAGAGTCGTTTGGTCGCTATGGTGAAAAGCGTCAGCTAGCTCGCTCTCCCCAGCCTACAAGCTACAAAAAAGCCGCTCGTTATTTTCGAGCGGCTTTTTTTCTTTGACGTGCGATCTATCAACACTCGTTTCATTCGGTGCGTCAAGCAGCGAAACAATACGTTAAGTCGCGGCGATGTGATTCTTCTTCGCTGGACGTAATGCTTTTTGCCGATGTGGTTTTTCAGGGAAGGCTACCAAGCCAGTCCTGCGTCCCCAAGGCGACGTTTCGTCTCTTCCATAAGAGCATCTTCATCGGCCTCGGTGGCCGCGACATAAGTGACACTGAATCGCAGATATGCTCCCGCGTTATCCCATGGAACTGTCACGATCCCAAATTCTTCAATTAGGTATCGGGTAGCGTCTTCTGCCGCAGCAAAATCTGTTCCTGATTGCGTGCCCGAAGGTGATTTGGCATACAAGAAATAGGTACCACCAGGTACTTCACATTCGAAGCCACATTCGTTGAGCGTGGTGACTAGCTTTTCAAGCCTGCGGCGGTACTTTTTATTGATCTGGTCGGGAATGGAGTCGTTGTCTAACGCTGCTGCCGCAGCTTTCTGGGTTGCGATAAATTGACCACTGTCGCTGTTATCTTTGACATCAGCGAATGCAGAAACGATTTTTGGGTGGCCGCAAACGAAGCCCATCCGCCAACCGATCATGTCATAGCCCTTGCTCATTGAGTGAACTTCAACACCAACATCCATTGCACCTGGGGTTTGCAGAAAGCTGAGCGGTTCACCGTCGAATGTCAGCATGATGTGGGCAGCGTCCTGCACGACCACAAATTGCTTCTCTTTAGCAAGGGCAACCACTTTTGCGTAAAAGTCAGCTGTTGCAGTTCTTCCAGTGGGTGAGTTTGGATAATTAAGTACCAAAATTTTAGTTCTTCGATAGATGTCATCGGGAACTGCATCAAGGTCTGGTATGAAGTTATTTTCCGCCAAAAGTGGCAAGTTGAATACTTCGCCACCGTAATATCGCGTGTGAGTTGCTGCGACGGGGTAACCAGGCACAGTGATTAGCGTGATGTCGCCGGGATTGATGAAACACGCAGGAAGCATTGCGTAGGCTGGCTTGCTTCCGATGCAGTGGTTGATTTGTGTGTCTGGATCGAGCTGAACGTCGAATCGACGTTTCATGAAACGGGCGGCTGCTTGCTTGAATTCCGCAACGCCATTATCCGCATAGCCGCGATTTTCAGGTTGATTGACTTCCCGTGCCATCACATCCCGAATTGACTGGTCGGCCATCGCATCGTTTTCGCCAATGCCAAAGTCTAAGAGTGCACGGTCCGGATGATCGGCAAGTGCTTTCCGTTTGGCACGTTTGATTTTTTCAAACTTATAGATTTCGGTGTCTTTTCCGTAATTCGCACCGCCGATTCTGTCGGCAAAAAGAGACTGAAAATAAGGATCGGCAGTCGTAGAATTGTCTTTGCTTGCAGTGGACATGGTGGTCTGGCGGGGGGATGAAGGAAGTAAGCAGAATATTCCAGATTACGTTTGAATGACGTGCCTCGGCAAGGTGGCGTACTGTTGCAAAAAGCTGGGCTAGTGAAAACAACCGCTGCTAACGGCCTAAAGTGGATTCTTCGGTAAAATGACGATTGGTCACAAATGTGCCAGCAGAAGCCGTGATCAATGCGGGAAACCGGGCCGGGATCAATTTAAGATGAAAATAAGGGCAGACACAATTACCTGTCCGGGTTGTCGATCCGTATTAAGTTTGCGGCGTTCACCTGCCGAGTTGTCCATGGTGCGTGAGATCAGGGCTGATCTTCCAAGAAGGGGATCACGAACATCATTTCCCTTGGCACTGTGGTCGCTACAATTCACGGTTGTCCTTACGTATTCAATGTTATCGAGTCCAAATGTCCAGTGTCGAAAACGAGACCGAAGTTGATCCCATGCGGGCCCGATATGAGGAATTGGCGGAATTAGCCGGGTCGCTCGCACATGAGATCAAGAATCCGCTCTCCGTGATCCATATGAATATCGACTTGCTGAGTGAGGATCTGGTGGAACTGAATTCACCTGGCAGTCGAAGGTCTCTGGAGAGGGTCGATATTGTTCGGGGGCAGTGTGAGCGGATGGAGGGACTTTTACGTGACTTCCTTAAGTACACGCGGCTGCGCGATATCGATTTACTACCAGGTAGCTTGAACGATCAAATACTGATGGTGCTGCGTGCCTATCAGGCTCAAGCGGATGCTGATGGAATCGATGTTGAAAAGTATCTTGATCCGGATTTGCCGGCGATTCTCTTGCACAGCGACTCTCTGCAGGCAGCTTTGATGAACCTGGTTAAGAATGCGTTGGAGTCAATGGATTCGGGGGGGCAGCTCATGGTCCGAACCTACACCACCCGAAAAAGTGTTGCACTGGATTTGATCGACACCGGAAGTGGCGTGGATGACAATACAGTGCTGCACATGTTCGAGCCGTTTTACAGCACCAAAGATGGGGGTTCCGGACTGGGGCTGCCCACAGCTCGAAAAATCATTGAAGCACACGGTGGGCGAATCAGTGTTCAGAGTGAAGTTAGGCGAGGCACGAAGTTTGTGCTTGAGTTCCCTGTACCCAAACGCTTGTCTTGAGCACAGTTGCTGGCACAGTCTGATCTGTAAGGCGAACGCACCATCATCGGGTGCTAGTTCTGTCTACAAGCGGATCACTTCTTCTTCCGAAAGTGTTTCGGTCTGTTCTTCGCAGGCGGCTGTCACCTCGATCTCGACAGACCAACGTCCGTCTGCGTCTCCGCTGACCAGCCAATGAGGCTGGACACACACACTCTGGTGAACAAGCTCGAATCCGGCTTCACTTTGACTGACTGTTTCCACTGGAAATGCCCAGATACCACTGGGGCGGTCAATCTCCATCGTAACGTCGATTCCGAGCCAGCGGTCGGAAAGACTAAGCCCCTGGACATCTGTCAGATCAAGTGGTGTACCGAGTTGGCCAAGACAATTACCTTCGATGTCACTGAAGTAGCGATCATCAGCACCCGCAGGCATTCCAGCGAAGTTCATTTCAATTGCAAAGTGCAGTTGTTTTTCAGGGGGAAGGTTGTCAAGCAGGTAAGTGAGCAGTAGACGGTTACTGCCTGCCACCATCGTGACCGCCTTGGTGATCGTGATAGGAATACCCCACGCATTTCCATCGCGACGCATCTGGACTTGAACTCGATCAGAGCCGCGTCGAAGTTTTGTCTCATAAGGAAGGTCAACGAAATCACCTCGCTCCATTGCCTGTCCGTTGGCGACCGAATTCAGAGTTGTCTGATCATCATAAAAATGATCCATCAAACTTTTTCGGGGATACTTATCGTAGTGCAGACGCTGATCAAGATTTTCCTGTTTGAACACCACACGATCATGAATGCTGGCAACATCTTCACCTTCTTTGCTCGGCCCGTTAAGAACTTTTTGGTGATAATTCTCAGGGCGTCTTTGTAAAGTGGCCAGCAGATTGTGACCGATCGTGCGAATGTCAAACTCATACAGTCGTCCACCGCGCGCTGGAGCTAACCACGCACAGAGTTGGTTGTTGCTGAGTCTGATTTCTTGTAGGCCGTCGAAGTTGTAGTCTTCAGCAGTAGCTTGAACGGCCGACAGTTCAGCGTCCATGACTTTGTCGAGCCGCGTATCTGCTTCGATCAGGTGATTGTAAATCGCATTTCGCAGGTGGGGCAGGTAAATGCCGCCAAATGCACCATGCCAGTAGGGGCAATTGCATTGCCCGCGATAGAGATGATCCCTGATCACCGAAAGTTCGCCAGCATCAGCACCTGCTTCTTCAGCTTCGCTGAGCCGTCTGCTGACATGCATCATACGAGCATACATCTCATTGGTTTCGTCATACTTGATCTTGAAATTACGCCAATAACCACCTCGGACAAACGATTTGAGATCTTGCCATCTCTGATGACCCTCCAAGGCATGTACGACATCTTCAAATTGTGCCTGAGCTTCAACTGGCAATGCCCACTCTGTCATTTCCCGGTAGCTGCAGTCTGGCAAGTAGATATTTCCTGCTGAAGCAGTTTGTTGAACAGCTTGTCCGAGTGTCGCTGTTTGAAGCCAGTCAGCATTTTCTGAAAGAGCGTCGAAGAAGGAACGCAGCCATCCATCGTCATAAACATGTGATTTGGTCTCGGGCCAAGTTCCAAATTTTTCTCCGTCATCACCAAACGTAAGGATTGCTCCAGGCGATTTCTCCGCTACTTGACGGCAGTAATCAATTGTCTCTTTGGCGGGCTGGAAAGGGATTGTGTAACGGAGGTGCTCCGAGCCAGGGAAGATCTTCAGTACGCGACCATCATCTTCGGTCAAGTAGTAACTGGATAGTTCAGCCTGTTCGAGGCCAGCCGCTCGGAAATGAAAGTCATCGAGAACTGTATAGCTGATGCCGGCATCAACAAGATCACTGGCCAAAGAGGATTCCCAGACACGTTCCGGCATCCACATTCCTGCGGGAGCTACGCCTAAGTTGCGTTCGAGCCACGCACTATATGCCTGAATTTGGCCAATTCTGTCACGTGACGGCAGCATGGTAAGGATAGGCTCGTACTGTGCTCCACCAATGATTTCAATCCGGCCTACATCAATCAGCATTCGGATGCGATCGAGGTACTCCGGATGTCGCTCCGCGAGCCACATCATCAGTGGGCCTGAAGTGTGCAGCGAAATCCGCAATCTTTCGTAGGGTTCGAAAACGTTCAGGAATGGCAAATAGCTATCCTGATAGGCCTGTTCAAAGACCCCGTCAAAATTACCAATCGGCTGATGGTTGTGCAGTACGAGACAGAGAGATGCGTGCAACGTCATTTTTGTGGTGTCAGTTTGAGTCGGTTATTTGACAATCGCTAATTGTAGGTGCATTGGATTCACTGCGCCGTCGCGCGTATTCCAGTAAGTTACCTATCGGATCCGTTAGACATCAAAGTTCATGTGATTTGTAGGGTCTATCGGTGTGTGAAGGCAAGTTCCACGGCCCAGTTTCGGAATCCTTGCTTTGAGCCGTCCCAGCGTCACCGGTCATCGCTATGTGCATCTAAATCGAAGGTGGGGCTTACGGCTCATAGTACGAGTCGCGGATCTTCTGCTAAGGCACAGCCACGTAATTTGGTCGCCGCATCCTCGGGAAGAATCGGGTTGATCATGCAATGGCTGCTGAATTCAAATCCTGCAATCTGTGTCATCCGTGGGAAAATCTCGATTGCCCAGTGATAGGCATCAGATGGATCATTGCAGCCCGGAGGGCGAGTGTGCAAGCAGAAGTTGTAAGCCGTTCGGGGAAAAAGCTTTTCGATCCATGAAACAACTCGCCTGACCAAGCGTGAAACAGACTCGATATCCGAGTCTGTGAGATCTTCGTAGCAGGGTTGGTGTTCCAGTGTTGTAACGCGAACGAGTGATGGGAGGTGACTCGAGAAGGGGCAAAATGCGACCAGCGTGTCATCTCGCCAAATGATTCTTTCCTTGGCCCGCAATTCCGCTCGCATCAGATCACAGTGTAAGCAGCTGCCCTGGGTTAAGCGATAATTTGACATCCGCTCCGCTGCGGCCGACACGAGGGGAGGAATTCGATCTGTTGCGATCAGCTGGCTGTGTGTGTGTCGTAGAGAGGCTCCAGCTTTGCTGCCGACATTCTTGAATGTACTCAGGTAGGCAATGCCAGGGACATCACGCCAATGCAGCAGGCGGTCTCTGTACGCCTTGAAAACAAGGGCCGTTTCAGCAACATCCAACTCAGATATTGATTGAACGTGATTACGAGATTCAATGATGACTTCATGACCGCCCGCGATCGACCGACGCTGAAAAAGCGGTGACTCCGGTGCAGATTTAACTTGGTTCGCTTTGACTCGCTCCGGAGCCGTGCACGAAGTGGTGCTTTCTTCTCGGACCGTGGCAACCGCAGCGAACTTATTAGGTACAACACGAACAGCCCAGTCTTCTTGCAATGCAAGTTCTTGTGAAGCCAGTTCGCTCCTTTGTTGGTACTCATCGACGGCTTGATGATCATTCTCTGGTTGGCCAATCCAGACAGCTGGCGGAGTTGTCGTTTCATTACCTGGGCAAAATGGGCATTCGACCTGTTTGCGAATACGTTCGCGCGGTTCCACAAATTCGTGGGGACGCTCGGAGCGGTAAGGAGCGAAAAGAGTCCAATTTCCGGTCACGGGGTCAAAACGCGATTCCCCGGCCCCGCCGACTGGCTGGCTGGCTGCGGTTGGTTGTGTGTTCGGCTTTGCTGCCTCGATCATGGGGCACTCCGCAAATGCTGAGCAAACAGCCTTGTCGCTCAATCGTGATGCTCTCGATTCTGAGCCAAAATACTACCCCATTTGTCTGAATCATCGCAGCAGGAATAGGGAATTGCCCAGTTTTTTGCTGCTAGCGTCACTCAGTTCGCTTTGCAGCAGACTTAAGGGCTAAGGTTTTCGCATAGAGCGATTCATATTCCATTGCACTTTTCTTCCAAGACCAATCCTGTGCCATTCCGGTTTCAATCAGCCGTGCCCACTGCAGTGGATGATGGTAGCGAAGATGCAAAGCTCGCCCGATTGCATCGTCGAGCCCCTGAGGTGAAATTGTGTGCAGATGGAAACCTGTTGCCGTTTCCTTGCCCAGTGAATCATTGTTGCAATCAATCACGGTGTCGGCCAAGCCACCGGTTGCTGTAACGACGGGAATTGTTCCGTACCTGAGGCTGTAAAGCTGATTCAGGCCACAAGGCTCGTAGTGACTTGGCATGACGAAAATGTCAGCTCCTGCCTCGATGCGGTGTGCAAGCAGATCACTGAATCCAACATGCAACGCAAAGCGATTCGGGTGTTCTTTTTTCAACTTGCGAAGTGCCTGCTCGATCTGTGCATCTCCACTTCCCAGCACAATCCACTGCGTGGGACGATTTTCACGAAGATGCCAACGTAAGACAGGGAGGATGAGATCCCAGCCTTTTTGTTCGGCCAAACGACCAACCAGACCTATCATTGGTACTTCGTCGCTTTGCTCGAGAGCGAATTGTTGTTGCAATGCGCGTTTGTTCGCCAGTTTGCCTGGCTGCCATGATTTTAAGTCGTAGTTGGCAGCCAACTTTGTGTCCGTCTTGGGATTCCAGATGCTTTGGTCAATTCCGTTGGTGATCCCAAATACGTGGTCAGCAACATTCTCAAGCACTGCTTCCAAGCCACAGCCGTGCTCTTTTGTCCGAATCTCCTCAGAGTATCTGGGGCTTACTGTTGTGATGGTATCTGCTGCTGCGATCCCAGCTTTCAGAAAATTAACTCGGTCGTAAAACTCGAATTCGTCGTGATTGAAATGTTGCCAATCAAGACCTGTCCACTCGAATTCAGATTTGGGAAAGTTGCCTTGATATGCCAAGTTATGAATCGTCATGAACGTCGCATGGTTCTTCAGCGCGGACGAAAGATTTTTGTCTGCCGCGAGCAGAGATGGTATTGGTCCAGTTTGCCAGTCATTGCAATGTATGATGTCAAAATTCCAGCCAATCCTATGCATTGCCTGAATGGCAGCGCGGCAGAAGAATGAAAACCTCTCGGCGTTGTCGGGGTAATCTCCCGTGGCAGTTCCATAGAGTGATTCACGATCAAAATATTGCGGTTGGTCGATGAACCAGACCGGAACATCTTGCGCAGTTGGAAGTCGCCCCCTCAGGAGTCGGCAGCCGACAAGTTTTCGAGGACTCATTGGAATTGCGAAACTGATGTCCGTCGGTTCCACACCCGCATGACTTTGGTGGACACTTCGGAAAGCCGGCATGATGATGGCGGTGCGGTGCCCCAGTGCTGCAACTCGTGAAGGAAGGGTGCCGCAGACGTCGGCTAACCCGCCGGTTTTAGCGAATGGTACAGCTTCGGTTGTGAGATAGACGATGTTCACTTCTGTTTCTCGTGTCTCACGCAATGCGAAGAATTGTTCGGGTGAGGATTTTCAGGTCAGTACGATTGTGCCGATTGCCCTCAAACCCACGCTAGCGGCTAATTCCTAGGGTGGCAGTTACGAGGCCCATGCTGCCCTGTCAGACGACCGTTTGGCAGCAGTTCCACCTTCAGTGCAGTTTAGGGCCGAAAGCTCAGTCCTAAAAGATGGGCTTTTACCTCAGCATACGTCAGTGAGGCTGCGAAACCCCCATTATTAGACGTGTGCTGGGCGTGAACTTCCGCCTGCTTTTGGGATGAGGTCGGCGAAAGCCTGTTCATGTCGTAGAATACAGTCTGGAACTGGACACGTAGTAACATTCGTTTGATTGAAAAAGTTGTATGTCGATCGCGTTGGGCGAATTCTGGAAAGGGCTGGTCAAGTCGGGCGTTGCTGATGCGTCGGGTTGCAAGCAGATCGCTAGTGACTACACCGACGCACATGCAGGGACTCCGCCAAGCGAGAGTAGCGAGCTGGCTAACTTTCTTCTTGTACGGGGAATTTTGACTGAATTTCAGGCTGAAGCACTGTTGTCTGATCCGCCTCGGGAGATCAGGTCTGGGAACTTTGTTGTGAGAGCGCAAGCGGGCCCGGTACCTTTGCGGCGTTGGATTCCGGTATCTCGGATCGACGATGGTCGAGTTGGCGTGTTGTTCCGTGTGACAGCAGATCAGTTCACTGATGGTCGTGACCAGTGGTTGCAGGCGCATCAAGACGTTCAAGCAGATTCATTGCAAACATTTGATGATGAGATTCAACAAGCTTGGACACTTATCTTCTCAGAGTTGCCTGAGGGACAAACACTGTTGAGCTATTTAGCCAGCGGCGCCTGCTTCAGTCACCAGCAAGTGTGTGAGCTGGGTATTTCGTTGGCGAATGCGTTGGCTTCCATGCATGAGCGGCCATTGGTGCATGGAGCTATCAGAGCTGAACAGGTTTGGTTAGGGAGTGATGGGAAGGTCAAGCTTTTACGAGACCCCTCCGGCCCTCCTGCCGGCATTGAAGAAGGTCTCACTGGATGGTTTGATGGTAATGAGGCAGTTGGTTTGTACGCTGCGCCGGAGTTCAGTCACTCAGACCAAGAATGTAACGTCGCCACTGATATCTATGCTCTAGGCTGCCTGCTGTTCCGATTGGGCAGTGGACGATATCCAGTCGAAGGGGCATCTACCGCACAGTTCATTAAAGCTCACGCTTCCGTCACACCCCCTGAATTGGCGGAAGCAGTGAAGAAGGGTGAAGATGGTGATCCGTTGTATCGAGTGCTGGCTTTTGCCATGGCCAAAACTCCAGCGTCCCGATTTACCGCGGCGGAACAGTTGTCGAATGCTCTGATGGCGATATTGCCGTCGGTCTCTGCTGAGTTGCCCGAGCAGGATGGAGCAGACAACACAGGAACACCAGAGAGTGAACTCGAGAAAAACAGTCAAGTTGTTGCCCAATCTGCTGGGGTTGATAAACAAGCGAACAAAAAATCAGTAGCTCCTGTCGTCAAGGGTGTTCCCGTTGTGGAAGCGATGCAGGAAGCGAAAAGTAACTCTGCGAGTAGCAAGTCGGGTATTAAGACTGGCGTAGCTGCAATCCAGGTTGATGAGAAACCGAATCGACAAAATGTTGATTCCAGTAGTCAATCAGTTACAACGCCACGAAGCTCTGCTCAGACAGATGACATCGCAACCAATGATGGTGGTAGTCGCATCCAAGCCGTGGTTGCCGACAAAAACCCTGCTGAACCTCCTGAACCACCGCCAGTTGCCAGTGAGTCTGCTTCACCGACACAGCGTTCTCGGCGCAAGAAGAAGTCAAAAGCTCCATTGGTTCTCGGAGCAATGTGCGTCGCGATCCTGTTGTTAATCATCGGATTGTTGGTGCCCAGAAGCCCAGAAGAGCAGATTGCGGATAAAGACAGACCGCGTCCGCGGATACCAGCAGAGATTCCTCGCGTTACAAACAGTGATAAAGAAGATGACGATGCAAAACCAGACGCACCGCCAAAGCAGGGTGACGACACTACGGGGTATGAACTGGTAGATGACGATCGACTGCTTTATGTGCCACCCTATGCAGCGGACACGGCCAAATCATCCTTGGAATACCTACCACCTGGGCCAGCGATGGTGGCATCCTTGAACGTGGCATCTATCGTCGAAAGTAATATTGGCGATCAAGTCATCGAGACATTTTCGCCTGATTTGGATGATTTGATTTCCAGCATTGCTGAACGTGCGGCCGTGCCTGTGGATTCGATCCAAATGTGCGGGTTGGCCTTGCACCCCGGCAAGGAGGGTTGGCCGGAAGTATCTTTGGCAATCCAACTGAAGGACCCAGTGTCGGCAAAAGATCTTGTTGAGAAGTGGGAGGTTGCAGCCTCACGCACTGCGGGTGGTGTCACTATCTACGCAGGTGATTCACGTGAATCAGATGCCTACTACTTTCAGGGAAAAGGAGAGGATCCTGTAAGTCGGTTTGCGATTGGATCGGTTGCCAAAATAAGTGAAGTTGCTGAAATGGAAGGAGCGGGGATTCTTCTCCCAAGGAATTCTCAGGCGCTCTGGAATGCTACCAGCGAGGATGCTGATATAGTCCTTCTGTTTGCTAGCCCAAACTTTCTGTTTGCAGACGGTCGTGAGTTGTTGTCAAGTTCGTTGCCGGGGTTGGTGGACCCATTGAAATCAGCATTGCAGCCTGATGTCTCGGCTCTGCTGGTGACAGTGGATTTTGGCGATGAGCAAATGTTTGTGGAAGCTCGCATGACACCAAGTGGCGGTACCAGTGCCGCTGCAATCGTAAGAATGCTTCAGGAGAAGATTGGTAGTTGGCCCAATTGGGCTGATGATTTCATTGTCAACTCAGTGCCTGACGCATCGTGGCGGTTGCTCGCGAATCGGTTGCGACCAATGGTCAACTTTGTCGCGGAACGTGTGAGGTTTGGAGTGTCGGATGAAATGGCAATCGCTAATGCCTATCTTCCGGCACAAGCAGTTCCACAAGTTGTATTGGCGACCGTACTTGCTCTGAATACCCCGGAGGGCGTGTCAGTCGCAGCTGGACCCGTAAAAGCAGCTAAGGTGCTATCCCTCGAAGAGTTATTGAATCGTAAAATGTCGGTCACTTTCGAACAGGAATCGTTGGAATTTGCGATTGATAATATCGTGACAGCGTTTGAACGAGATTTGCCCAACGGTTCTACACTTCCGAAGATTCGAATCATTGGCGGAGATCTGCAGCTAATGGGGATTACTCAGAATCAACAAGTTCGTGATTTCAAGCAGTCAAGTGTGCCGTTGCGACAAGTGCTTACTGAGTTGTTAAGGCGTGCCAATCCTGACAAAACGGCAACCGGACCCAACGATGAGAAGCAAGCACTGATTTGGGTGGTGGCTGATGATGCCGCAAAGCCAGGGACGAAAGAAATTCTCGTCACCACGCGGAGCTCGGCCGAAGGCAAATATGACGTGCCCCCTGAATTTAAAATCGATTAGCCGGTGAACCGCCCTGACTCTGAATCATGGTTCTCCCGAATGGATCTCGCAGGAACTCAAGTCTCGATCAATGGGAACAGGTAGAGCGATTTTGACGGTTATGTCATCGGCATCAATCAGAACGGAGTGATTTGTTTGAAGTAAGTTTGGATCCCCCCCATTGTGGTGTTCTACACTTTGAAGTTAACCGTCATTTCTTTCGGCGTCATTACAGACCAATGCACTGCTTTGACTTCATCCCTATTAGCATAGCCACGTTGCTGCCTAGTTCTCATCTTGGCCTCGACTTGTATCAAGCCGAGACAGAAACCGAGAACTATGTACTCTATCGAGGTAGTGAATATCCACTGACAGTAGCTGATCTGGATCGGTTGCGTGGACGTGGCATCGAGCACTTGTTTATCTCTCGAGAATCGCAGGATTCATACAAGAACTATTTGCGTGAAATCGCTACGGCGACTGATAGAGAGAATATATCGCTGGCAGTGCGTACGGAGGCCGTGACCGAGGTCGTTCGGCAGATCATTCAAGAAGCATTTACAGAGGACGATGTCGATCAAACCGTTGATGCAGCTAGCCAACTCGGCACACTCACGGCGGATATTTTGACAAACGATCAGTTTGCCGTAAAAGATATGCTTAAGGTGTTGCATCACGATTATGCAACGTTCACACATTCAGCCAACGTTGCTTTTTATTGCGGGATGCTTGCGACGGAATTGGGATATTCAAGCGAGGTCGTTGAAGAGATCACAGCGGGTGGTCTACTGCACGATTTGGGAAAGCTGGAAATTCGTGATGAACTGTTGCGTAAACCAGGGAAACTGACGGAGTTGGAGTTTCGCGAGATTCGCATGCATCCAACTTTGGGGTTCAAGAAGTTGGCCCATCGTGACGATCTTGTCGAGGGTCAACTCATGATGACCTATCAGCATCATGAGCGGCTTGACGGTAAAGGCTACCCTGTGGGTTGTATCGAAGACGATATTCATCCTTGGGCGAAAATATGTTCCGTTGTGGACGTTTATGAAGCTTTGACGAGCAACCGACCCTATCGAAAATCCATGCCTCGAAAAAAGGCGTTGCAGATCATGGAACGCGAAATTGGTAACGCGTTCGACCCGGAGTTATTTAAATGTTGGCAGTCGATTATCAAACAAAGTTAGAGCAGTTGCTCCACTCGATGAATTGGAATATCGATATTCCAGAAGAGTGGTCAGACTACTTTAAAGACACCGCAAGGCCAGCGGCCTTCGCGGATGATCAACGAAATAATCAAAGGCTGAAAATCCGTACTTGTGGTATCATGTGGTTTGAGAAGTCCATCCCAATTAGACCTCGCACAAAAGAGCCGTTGGGTATCTACACGCGAGACTTTTCTCGCCAAGGAACAGGCTTTCTTTCTCCTTGCGAAATTTTTCCTGAAGAAGAGGTGCGGATTGTGCTGCCAACGTTCTGGGTGCAACTAAGAGTCGCTCGGGCAAGGCGGATCAATAGTCGTTGCTATGAAGTCGGAGCCGTCCTTATATTGCAGCATGATCCGGATTCGGGGGCATTCGTTTCCGATTCACCGCAAGTGAGCGTTTGACGTCAGTGACTTGTGGAATCAGTGAATTCACTTTGCTTCTAATCGCATGATACGAATTGGGTGAGTCGCATCGTCTTTCATGTCTATCTTGTGCTCGCTGTATGCCCATCCACGCTCCTGAATCCATTCGCGGAATTCGTTGGCAATGATTCGGTATGGGTCGCTTAACAAAATTTGGCCACCTTCAGCCAAATGTTCTCGTAGGCATTGATCCAGTTCTGGCCAAAGTGTTCTGAGATAGGTGATGTCGCTTCCGAGGATCAGCGGGAAGCCGGGCCCTTCAATGCGATCGATTCCAAATCTCAGTTGTCGTATTTCGCAGCGTTCTCTGAGTTTCCATGTGCTCATCTTTACAAGTAGCAATGGGTCAGTCACGCCATCGGTCAGCACCACTCGCGACCCACGACACGCTGCTGCGAACCCCGCGTGTCCAGTTCCGCAGCCAAGTTCAAGAACTCGTAGATCAGTTAGCGAGAGTTCGGCTAGGTAATGATCAAGGCCTGCGGCGGCACGCCACGTGGTTGCCCAAAATGGATCGATTACACCCTCTTCTCCCGCATCCTGCCGTTCACAGGCGTCGATCAGCATTCCCTCGGGATCGGAGGCGACAGCCAATTTTCGTAGTTCACCTGCAATGGTGATTTCTTCCCAGTGCCATTGAAAACGTTCGGATGCTTGGATCGCTAGTGATTCTGGATAATCATCATTTGGCTTTGGTAATTGGGTTTCGGATTTTGGCAATTCAGTACCCGATTTTTGCAATTCAGTACCGGGGGATTCTGCGTTTGGATGATTTGTCTTGTGCATTCTAAATGCTCACTCACTCAGCCATTGAGCAACATCGGGAGCAAAGTAGGTGAGAATGCCATCGGCACCAGCACGTTTAAAAGCAAGTAGACTTTCAAGAACAGTTTGTCGACGATCAAGCCATCCGTTTTGAGCTGCGGCAGACAGCATCGCGTACTCGCCGCTGACTTGATAGGCGAAAGTAGGTACCGCGAATGTTTGTTTTACACGTTGCACAATGTCCAGATAGGGCATTCCCGGTTTGACCATCACGCTATCGGCACCTTCTTGTAAATCAAGCGCGACTTCATGAAGTGCTTCATCTGTCTGGGACGGTGCTTGTTGGTATGTCTTTTTGCTCGCACCACCGAGGTTACCGGATGAACCAACGGCATCGCGGAACGGGCCATAAAAAGAGCTAGCGTACTTGGCCGCATAGGACATGATCTGGACATGAGAAAAGTCTTGTTGATCCAACGCGGTCCGGATCGCGCCAACTCGGCCGTCCATCATGTCGCTTGGAGCAATGATGTCACATCCAGCTTCTGCCTGTACCAGCGACTGCTGGCAGAGTACGGCTAGCGTCTCGTCGTTAGTGACATCGCCATTGCGAACAAGGCCGTCCTGCCCATGACTGCTATAGGGATCAAGCGCGACATCACAAATGATTCCAATTTTGTCCCCCACTTCCTGCTTGACTCGCCGAACTGTCCGGCAGACAAGATTGTCCGGATTGGTTGCTTCTGCGGCATCTTCAGTTTTTAGAGTAGGATCGGTGGCGGGGAAGATCGCAATTGCCGGTAGTCCAAGCTCACACGCACGGATTGCTTCGCAGCAAATTTCGTCTTCGCCAAGTCGATCAACACCCGGCAAACTGTCAACTGCTTGTCGTCCTTTGCCGTCAAAGACGAAAAGTGGCCAGATCAGATCGTTCGTGCTAAGTGTCGTTTCGGTGACCAATCGCCGCGACCAGTCATGACGACGTACTCGCCGCATTCGAGTTGCAGGAAATGAACCGCGTAAAAACTCTGACATTCTTTGCTCCTTTGAGAAATACCATGTTAAAAGGCGAACGGAGCTTTTAGAACCGCCGGATCTGAGAATTGCTAAATCAGGACTTAGATCATGCTTGGTTAATCATGATGATCAACCGCGGTCGCAAGTCAGCATGGACCGAAGAAAATGCTAGAATCACGGCTTTGACGAGTCTCTTTTGATATTTTGGACTCGATTAGTCCTCTCTCCAAATACTTCTTGCAGCGAAATATGACAAAGTTAGCATTCGTTCGTCTGGTGGTTCTTTTGTTCCTGACTGTGGCTCCGGAGCAGGGCTCGCATCTGTGGGCTCAGCAAGTTGAGAAGATCTCGGTGTTATTGATTGATGGACAGAATAATCACAACTGGAAAGCAACAACTCCGCTGATTCAACAGACGCTGGAGGGAAATGGAAGATTCGAGGTTGATGTTGCCACGTCGCCCGGAAAAGGAGAAAGCATGGATTCCTTCTCTCCTGATTTTTCGAAATATGATGTCGTTGTTTCAAATTACAACGGTCAGGCTTGGAGTGAACCAACCCAAAAAGAATTTGAGAAGTTTGTTGCAGGTGGCGGTGGTTTTGTCAGTGTTCATGCTGCAGACAATTCTTTCCCGCAATGGGCTGCCTATAACAGGATGATTGGACTTGGTGGCTGGGGAGGCCGTTCAGAAAAGGATGGGCCTTACGTGCGATGGAAGGAAGATCAAAAACGCTTCACGCGGGATCTTGCTCCTGGCAGGGGTGGTACTCATGGCAAACGTGTTCCCTTTCTGGTGGTAGTTCGAGATTCGGAACACCCGATTACGGCTGGGTTACCTGCTACTTTCATGCAGGCCGCAGATGAGCTGTACGGCAAATTACGGGGGCCAGCCGAAAATATGCATGTGCTAGCGACTGGATTCAGCGCACCTGCAACTGGTGGCACCGGAGAGCACGAACCACTCTTGATCACGGTGCAGTTTGGTGAAGGACGAGTTTTTCACACCACTCTGGGGCATGATAACAATGCCATGAACGGAATGGCGTTTCAGATCACTTTGCAGCGGGGGACAGAGTGGGCTGCCAGAGGAACGGTGAAGCAGGCGACTGTCGATGGACGCAGGTTGACGAGTGATACGCCCGCTATGCGTGATCCGGCGGATATTAAACCCGACGAATTTGGGGCGATGCCTGATATCACGACCAAACGCTGGGTAAAGCTATTTAATGGAAAGGATCTTGATGGGTGGTCGCAGAAGAACGGAACGGCAACTTATCGAATCGAGAACAACATGATTATTGGGAAGACAGCTCAAGGAAGCCCCAATTCTTTTATGTGCACAACTCAGGACTACGCCAATTTTGAATTGACATTTGAGGTCAACGATGATTCAGGATTGAATAGTGGCGTTCAGATCCGGTCGCTCAGTAAAGCAGATTTCAACAATGGTCGGGTTCATGGGCCGCAGGTAGAGATCGAGAGTGCTCCGGGGGAAAGTGGCTATGTTTATAGTGAAGGAACAGGACGAGGTTGGATTACCAAACAGCAGCCAGTCAAGGATGCTTACCAAAATGGAAAATGGAATCGGTTCGTTGTGCGAGCGAATGGTGATCGCATTCAAACCTGGGTAAACGGTATCTCGATCACTGACATTATTGACACTGAATCGAGTAAGAAAGGATTCATTGGGCTACAGGTTCATGGCATCAAACGCGATACAGGTCCGTTTGAAGTCCGCTGGCGTGATATTCGTGTGCGTGAATTGAAATAGAAATGTCGGGGTAGGCAGTCTCACGAGTACTGCTGAAAGTAAGGAGGTCGGATTAGCCGATCTTGTCGTCGTTTTCAGTTCCCTCAGCGCGTTAATGCGAATGTAAGCCAGCGAATTGACGGTTGCGAAGCACGAAGGAATCTTTCGCTGATGCAGGGCGTCACAATGATCTGTTTAGGTAAACAGTAACGGCTGTCGGGTTGACATCAGTTCTGCCTCTCATTGCAGTGAGTGCTTTGATTCGGTCTAGCAGCACGACATTCATGCATCGCAGAGGGTAATGCATGTGCCTGGGCAGCTGAATGGTCGATTCTTTAAAGGTATCGGGTCCGCGGCATGGATGCAGTGGAGTGACCCGAAAGCAGTGCGACGACTCTCACGGATGAGTGCTAGAGCATGAGTGGATTCAGGAAAGCCATTGTGGCAGCGGTCTTGGCCTGCTGCAGTCATACGGTCGCTGTTGAGCCCGCATCACCCCCCCGACTCGGCAATTTACTGGAGAGCGGCTGGGGTTTGCCTAGCGATGCTGAGGAGTCGGCCATTGCTGGAGATTCAGTGTCTCCTGCGCCAGTTGCTCATTCCGTTCCACCTGTCATGTTGGGACCTGTGGTGCAGGCACCTCTACTTCAAGAGCCATTTGTGCCGGCAGTGCCAAGTGTTGGTCAGCAAGTGCCAAACGTCAGTCGCAAAATCTTTGTAGAGAGTCAAGATACCAGGCGTGTTCACACTCAGTCGGATTTCGAAGCTCTTCAAATCGAACGCGCTCCGTCCGTACCACGATTGCAGCCACGACGAGTAGTTGCCAGTGGACCCGACCGTGAAAATTTTAGCGTGGATAGTCAGGCTAGGGTCGTTGCTGCAGATCCGATTAATGCGGTCGGTTTTCCATTAACGGAGAGCTCACGGCCTAATGTTGAGGTTGAGGAGACACAACCGGCTGAAATCTGTGACTTGGTCGACGTTGATTCATCAGAATCTTCTCGCCCGCTCGTGGATGAACGGCAGATTTTGCCAGCCGAAATTGATGGAATGGCCAGTCGCGAAGGCGTCGACAATGGTAACGAATTTTCCGAGTTGAATGCGGTCGCATTGCTGTTCAAAGAATTGCAGGGCGGTGACGCCAGAGACAACGTCGAGACATTGCAATTGCCGCCTGATGCAAACACAGAGGCAGGTGAGACACAACTCATGGCTGCCGGAGTAAACAACCGTATCCATGCGATTGCATCAGAATCTGCAGGTGCTATGACTGACCCATGGGGATTGATTGAAAGTGCGAATCATGAACCTGTGGACCCACTTCGCAGAGCTGCAGAGCTGTGGGAGTTGACGCAGCAGACGCTGCTGCGGGCAAGGCAAGCGGTTGAGGATGAGAATGTTGTTGCGGCAAAAAATTTGGCTCTCGAGACATTCCGGTTGTGCGTGTCAGCACTCGATGCAGCAGAGCAAACGGACTCCAGTACGGTGGCGTTTCAGGCCGCGTTGGATGCAGCTCGGGAATCGAGTGACTTTTGTCTGCCTGTAGACAACATGGATCAACAGCAGATTCAGCAGGTGATTTTGAACCACAAAACTGCTGTGCTGAGCTCACAGAACTTAGGGGAATTGTCTGGCCATGATGCAGCGTTTCGCTATATGACCTTCGCACGGTGTTCATTGGTCAAAGCGGCAAAGGGAATTCCTGAGGCAGGTGAAGCGTTGATGTTACTTGGTGCTGCGGAGTTCGAGGGAATTAATGGAAATACATATCATCGAGATGCGATTGCTGTGATGTTGCAGCGTGCAGCGATTGAGATTTGCCCCACAGACTACGAACCACATTTGGCATTAGGGATCACGTTATCGAAACAAGGTCTGAGGAAACAAGCCTGTTTGTCGATACAACGTAGCATTGAAATCAGACCAACTCTGCGGGGCTATCAGGAGTTGATCGACCTCGCAAAGCAGGCGGGAGATGAAGCTGTTTTAGATGAGTTGTACGCTCAATTGCAGCTCATTGCGCCCGGTGCGGATCCAACGACTGTGGCGTTGCGGGTCGCTGCGAAAGGCAACCGTGACTCTCAGGTGAAAGTGCAGGGTGCTGAGAGCGATACTGAACCTGACGTGAAAGTGAAGCCTCGACTTGGGTGGCGAACTTTACTGCCGTTTATCAGGTAGATGTCCGTTTTGCCAGAATCGATGCTGCTGTCCGCAGACCACTGTCCATGGCGCCCTCGATACTTGGCGTTTCACAGTGGTCCCCGCAGAGGTAAGTGTTTTCACGTTCTTTGACTTCGGGCGACCGGATTACGGGATCAATTTGCATTTCAGGCAGCCCGTATGGAATCTGATAGCTTTGTATCAATTCCCAATCGTTGACCTGCTTCCCAAACCAATTTTTTAATTGTTGTTTTGTGAGTTGATCAATCTTCTCGCTATTCGTTTCCTCGCTTGGGCTGAGCGAGACCGAAATTAATGACTGTTGTCCAGACGCGTATTCTTCAGCGACATTACTGATAATGGTAGCTGTCTGGATTGGGCCGCTCTCGTCACCGCGGAGAATTAAACTCTTGTATTTTTCATGGCATCGTGGGCCGGAGTAGTACAGTGTGGTGGTCTCTTTCCATGAAGTTTTTAACTCTGGTAGATTAAGCAAACGAGCGGCCGCGTTGCTTTCAGTAGCAATGACAATGTGGTCACCTGTCAGTGAAGCACCATTGGCCAGAGTGACATGTTTTCCATCCAGTTGCACAACGGATGACTGTAGACGGACCGATCCATGCGGCAACTGTTCCACTAATTGTCGCGGAATTGCCGCCATGCCATCTGCTGGAACAGCGATGCCACCCAGTGAGAACATTCGAATGACAAATTCGAGCATTCTGCTGGAAACGGAGAGGCTTTCATCTAGAAATACACCGCCGATGAAGGGCCGAAAGAATTGATCCATCATGCGTTCTGAAAAACCAAAATCACGCAAATACTGTTCGGTGGTTTTATGTGGTCGTTCATACAGTTCTGCCAAGGAGCCGCGACAGGATCTACTTCGTAGACGCCAGATTCGTAATTTGTCCGCAAGTGAACCAACTGGATTTGTGGCGGTAGACCATGTTTTGCCAGGATTTCGCCAAGGGTCCGTTAGCTCGGTGAATCGGCCTGAGTGTCTGATAAGTGCCCCAGAATCGAAGTACCGCAGACGGAGTGCAGGGTAGTCCAGTAGTTGTTGACAGCTTGGGTAGGCAGTCAGAAGTACTTGGAAGCCTACATCTAATGTAAATCCGTCGATAATATCTGACCGGACCCGCCCACCCACACGATCAGTAGCTTCGAGAACGGTGAAGCGAACGCCAGAGTTTGCCAATTGGACTGCACATGAAAGCCCCGCCAAACCACCACCGATAATAATCACTTCGTGATGACATTCGTTCGACAAGGTGTTTCTCGTGTGTTGTGAGGGAATGCAGTGTGAAGGTTTAAATGTTCTGACAACTGTAACTGAAAGGCAATCCGACCGAGCGAGTGGCTTTGTCCGTCAGGTTTGCGTGGACACTGTCAGGTGGGATCCGTGTTTCAAATGACTTGGTAGCCCAGTTTTGTCAGTTCTTCTGAAAGGATCAGTTTGGGTTGATAGTTGCCATGCACAAGACGAATCTGATTTGGAGGCGTGTCCATGTTTTGAACAAATTCAATCAGATCCGTCTTGTCGGCGTGAGCAGAATAACCTTGCATCTGATGGATTTTGGCAGCGACAGTATATTTGCGACCATTTAGGCGGACCCAGTCGCTGCCACGACTAAGAAAGTGTCCGGGGGTACCACTTGCTTGATAACCCACAAAGACAATATCAGTTGTAACGTTGTCAATGAACTGCTTGAGGTAGTTCAATACGCGGCCACCGGTGCACATGCCGCTACCCGCGATCACAATCGCTGGCAACTGTTGTTTCTGCAAGTATGCGAGTGTCTCTTTGTGTTCCCGGTGACTGCCAACCGTTGTCAAGTTTTCAAAAACGAGTGGTTGATCGTCGGTTCGCAGCAGTTGTTGTGCTTCGCGACCCCAGTAGGAACTCATGCTCTTGTAAAGTTCTGTGAATCTTGATGCCAGTGGCGAGTCGACAATGACATCGACTTGCTTTAACAGCGACCGACCACTTTCCTTCTGCAGTCGCTCGAAAATCCCATTCATTTCATAAAGAATGGCTTGAGTGCGACCTAAGCTGAATGCCGGAATGATTGTCACTCCACGATCTTGCAAGGTTCGTCTTAGAACCTTTTCCAATGCTTGTTGACGGTTCTCAGGACTGTCGTGGATTTTATCGCCGTAGGTACTTTCCATGACTAACAGATCTGCCTCTGGCGGGCTTAACGGTTTGCGTAGTAGTGGATCCTTTCCTGTTCCTATGTCACCGGTGAAAACAACCGTTTTTCCGCTAGGTAGCTTGACGTCAAAAATGGTTGATCCGAGTACGTGCCCAGCAGGACGTAAACGGATAGATGCTGAGCCAGAGATGGGATGCCAAGTGTCGTATTCAACTGGCTGTAGTAGGTGCTTGACCTGTTCAAGGAACCTGCTGATCAGTTTGCGTGATCGCGTGAATCCGATTTTTAACGCATCTTCCATCACCAGCGGCAGTAATTTCGCTGTGGGGTAACTGCAATAGATTGGTTGATCAAATCCCGCTGCTAGCAGGTAGGGTATTCGACCGGCGTGGTCAATATGCACATGTGTGAGCAACAAACTTTCAATGTTGGTGAGCGGAAAATTGATTTCAGGGTTTGGATGTTTTCTGGCTTCGTCTCCCTGGAAAATTCCACAATCGACCAGCAAGCCATGCCCATCTCCCCAATTCAATTGATGGCATGAACCCGTGACACCTTCGTGTGCACCATGATGAGTAAGCTTCATGATTAGTTGTGACGGTTTAGAGTTGTTGTTGTCATGCTCAGAGATTTCGCGAATGGTAATCCTTGCCGAGTAGCCAGCCTACAAGCTTAATCAATCCTGTCGCCCTCCCGGGTGAGGACGCATGCGGGTGCGAGGGTTGGTTGGAGCGGGATACAGATTAGTCGATCTCGTTGATAATCTGTGTTTCCTACATGTTTTTGCGGTGGTATGACCAGACGTGTCAGTTGGGCTGCGATATCAGTTTTGTCAGGGGGCGGGTGTCCACCCGCCCTCTGGCAAAATGTCATCGATAGTTCTGTTCCAGCACATTGTTTCAAAGAGGAATACTTGTATGTCCAAATATTACGTTCAATCCGGCACGATGCGGACTGTTGTTCAAGCTGAAACAACTCGTAAGGCTGCCTTGTGGGCCGTCCATCAGGCGATGCAGCAGGTGTTGCCTATGGAAGGAAACGTAACCGATTCGAAAGACTTGAAAACGGACGCTATTGGTCACGGTGGCGTTGCTGTGCTTTCACAGAGAGTGTGTATCAGTGAGCGTGGCTTTGACCGCGATGACTCAACATCGCTGCCAACGATGGAGGTTGTAACGGAGTGGAACGATATGGTCGTAACACTCGATCGGCTTGAGAAAATGCTCTATCGAGCGAAGTGATTTCGAGCTGGATCAGTCTTTTTTTAAGTATCCGGCACTTGTCTGGAAGTAGCGACTTCGGCGTGTGGTGGCTTGCTCTGGGGTTTTGTCGTCAGGATCAATATCAGTGAGATTGGCCTGACAGTATCGGCATCCAATTTTCTGGAGATGAAATTGAATGTAATTCCGCTGTTCAGCGGCAAGCGTTCCCAGCACGAACTGGCCAAGTTCCGAGCGATTGGGGCACGAGAGACGGTTTCGTCTCCAGATTGCCCCCAGTGTGTGGAGTCCAGCTGATTCTCGCCCGCGAACCTCTATTAGACGCTGACGCAATTTGGCGTCAGTACGGAGTTCATGTTCGAGTTGCGCGCAGCGAGCAGGCGGTAGAGCTTCGTCAAAAAATGCACTGAGTTCCGCATCGCTGAAGTGATTCATGGCACACTCTTGGAATCATCTATCTAATTTCGAGATTAGCCCGCATAACGACTCAGACAGAGAGTGACATTCTGCCCACCAAAGCCAAAGCTGTTGTTGAGGGCGTACCGAATCTCGGCCTCTCGAGCCTGATTGGGAACGTAATCAAGATCGCATTCAGGATCGGGATTCTCATAATTGATCGTCGGTGGCAGTACCGAATCCCGCATTGCCAGTAAGCAAACGATCATTTCGGTGACTCCGGCGGCAGCGATCAGGTGTCCCATCATGCTCTTCGTACTGCTGACAGGAATCTTTGCAGCATGTTCTCCAAAAACATCCCGACATGCTTTGGATTCAACTTTATCGTTAACTGTTGTGCTTGTTCCGTGGGCATTCACATATTGAATGTCAGAAGGTTGTAAGCCAGCATCAGCAATCGACATTCGCATGGCGGCGATTCCGCCGTGTCCATCTGGTGGTATGTCTGTGATGCGATAAGCGTCCGCAGTGGTTCCGTAACCGGCAATTTCGCCGTAGATTTTCGCCCCGCGAGCCTTTGCCGACTCGAGTTCTTCGAGAATGACCATGGCTGACCCCTCGCCTAGCACAAAGCCATTCCTCAGGCGGTCAAAGGGTCGACTGGCTTTGGTTGGCTCGTCGTTGCTTTCGCTAAGAGCGGTAAGCAGGTTGAATCCAGTCACTCCAAAAGGATGAATCATGCTGTGTGTGCCGCCGGCCAGCATTACATCAGCATCACCGCGACGAATGATTTCAGTAGCTTCTCCGACTGCTTGGCTGCTGGCTGCACACGCTGTCAAGCAATTGAGATTTGGTCCTTGCGCATTGAACATCGTTGCGAGATGCGCCGCCGGCATGTTGGGTTCCTGCTCGAGTTCCTTAGCTGGGTTCAGTAATTCAATTCCAGAACGGATGAATTTCGATGCGTCATACTCGCCATCGGCTAATGCGGCGGCCATCATCCGGCTGAATGTCCTGAAATCCTGATTGCCTTCGCCACTGCCCAAGTAAACTCCAAAGCGGACAGGGTCGCTGATGGAATCCAAAACTCCACTGTCAGCCATTGCCTGTTTTGCTGCACCGGCAGCGAATTTGGTGTGCCTGCCGCGATCTTTCCATTCTTCAGCCGATTCTCCCGAATCGGTGATATCCCAATTCTTGACCTCGGCACTGATCTTGGTGGGAAAGCCACTGGCATCAAAGAGGGTGGTCTTAGCCACACCACTTTGTCCTTCTTTTAAGCCAGACCATACGGTGTCAGGGTCATGACCCATTGGGTTGACCATTCCGATTCCGGTAACGACTACACGGCGACGCATCGGGCGAGCTTTCTTAGAAGTGGGGGAAGCGGTTAGCGGTGGACTTTGGCTCACCACTGTAATTAGTTGGAACTAAATGTTCGTGTATTCTTTGACAGGGTTTCCATCGGGATCAACTGCCACGTGAAAGAAATTCATCATCCGTAGCATGTCTCTCAGCATGCCCGGATTGAAGAGCGGGCCTTCGGTAAATCTACCATCTTCCAGAAAAGCGAACATCAAATCGATTTCCGCCTGAAGTTGATCGCCTGAATGACTGAGACAGGTCACTGTTGCTCCAGTGTCCTGAACAGCATCCAAGTCAACTGCCAACGAAAGCTGGTCACCGTTTCTTGCGGGCTGGTGAAACTTTGCCTTCCCTACTTTGGCAAGTACGACATGCTTATCAAATTGAAAGTGTTCGGAGACGAGGATTCCTCCCATTTGAGCCATGCCCTCGATGATCAAGGTCGGCGGCAGCATGGGGTAGCCCGGGCAATACTCGTCTAACGCTTCCTCAGCAAGCGTTACATTCTTGTAACCACGAGCATGACTGCCGCTCACAAATTCGGTGAATCGATCAATCCAAAACCATCGCATTGGTTCATGAACCACAAAGAGAAAAAGTTGGAAACCGAAAGTTGGTCGTTTCCTGTGAGCAACATTCTTGGCTGTCTAAATCACGCGTCACTGCCGACTTTACTGCCAACATAGCTGCAGAGATCACCAACAGTCAGTAGGTTGCCAAAATCCTGTACGCGTGGATTTTGCTCAAATTCGCTCATGTTTGCCCATGGCATTCGTCGTTTCAGTTCCGCCATGCCTTCGGCTGTCACGGCCCCATCTTTGACGTACTCACCGTTGGTGAGGATGTCCTCAGGTGCCAATTCTGTGCGCTCAATGTTGATGTCGAACGATTTTTCAAGTTTGAAAACGATGTCCAAGAAGTCGATGGACTCGGCTCCAAGGTCTCCTACCAAGGTCGCTTCACGATTAACTTCATCATCATCAACGCCCAGAGCGTCAACCAGAGCTTCTTGTACCTTTTCGAAAATCTCGTCTTGGGAAAGGCCCATCAGTGAATCCTTTTGCGAACGTGTCGTAATTTGAGTGTAGTGATATGGATCGAGTCAGTCGCTCAGGGCGGCTGGCTCAGTGAGTTGTTTTGTAAGTTCTTGAAACTGCTTTTTTGTGGATTCCAACACCTTTGCGTCAGTGCCGAAATGCTCTGGGTCGCCTGTGAAACAGCGTTCCAGAATAAGTCGTGCCGAGACGGTTACTCGCCCCTGCTTGGTCGCAACTGCCTTCACAGTTGTTCGATTTTTATCCCGTTTAAGGACGTCCACTGCAATTTGCAGGGTTTCGCCCGGAGCCAGAAAGTCGCCGAACTTGACGCCTCGCGTCTCTCGAAGCAATACCAATGGTGTTTGGAAGTCATCTTCGGCTCTTACCAGCCACACGGCTGCTTGGTGGAGGGCTTCCAGCATCATCACCCCGGGCATTACCGGAAATCGTGGAAAATGATCCTTTAAGTACTCCTCATCCGCGCGCAACGTCCTCTCCGCCGTAAGCCGTTTCCCAAGCTCAATGGAGGTGATTTTGTCAATCTGACGGTATTTCATCTGTGGAGGGGCTGAACTCATGGCTGTATTCACCTCACTACAATAGGCACGGTTAAAATTTGCCTCAACCGTGGATTGTGCGGATCATCAAGGTTTCCTTGCTTTCGGGGACTTGTAGACCGAAAGATTGGCAATTTCCTACCTGATACGTCGGTCTTAGGGGGGGAATGGTCTGGTGGTCAACTCTGTGGGGGCGAATTCGATTCTTTTACCTCCGGTGCGGATGATCGTATAGCCTGAGAATTTTCCATTCGCTTGGCCTGAACGATTACTAGCACACCGGCGATCAAGAGACCCGCCCCGAGCAGTCTCAGCGGCGAAGCCTCGGCACGGGGATTACCCAATAATCCAAAGTGGTCCAATAGCAGTGCGGCGATGGTTTGACCTGTCATGACCGCCGCAAACCAAGGCAGTGAACCTACTCGAGGCACTAAAATCAGCGAACTGGTCACTAAAACCACACCAATCGCACCCCCACACCAAATCCACCAAGGAAAATCCCGAGGCGGTGATGTGAAAACTGGCGGAAATGTCCCGGTCACCACCGACAGCACTAAAATGATCAGTGTTCCGCTAGCAAAAGAAATGAGCGATGCCTGCAGGGGATGCTCGAGATGCTTACCCAGTTGGCCATTCACACTGGGCTGAGTACCCAACAGGCACCCGGCTACCAAGCCGATCAGGATGGCAACGATAACGATTCCAAATCCTTGCACGTGAATCAATAGCCTTTCGTGGCGTTGCGTCGCTGCGGGCCTGGTACTTCTGGCCCAGAGCGAACGACTCGATTTGTTTCATTCACGAAAATCAGCTTAGGTTGGTGCAATTGGACATCTTCCTCTGGCACCATCGTGTATGCAGCCAAAATGACCTTGTCCCCCGGTCGAACCAGGTGTGCGGCAGCTCCATTGGCGCAGATGTCATTTGAGCCCTTCAGCCCCGCAATTGCGTAGGTTTCCAGCCGCGTTCCACGCGTGGTGTTCCAGACGTGTATTGACTCGTAGGGGTGAATACACGCCGCTTCAAGTAGTTCAGGTGGGATGGTTACACTTCCCTCGTAGTCAACGTCCGCGGCAGTGACCGTGGCTCGGTGAATTTTGGCTGCGAGAAGTTTTCGATACTTACCGTTCATCGACTCTTTCTGTGCTTGGGTTCTTCTCCATCCTACCGGCCATCAGGTTCAAGAGAAGGCCAGCAAGAGGAACGATACCCGATAGCGGTCTACGATCTGATTGCCCAGTGGGTGCGTTTTAGGGTACGGTGCTGACTCATTGGGTCATTCCGTTTCTGATCCCAAAAACGGCTCCAAAAGGTTTCGTGTCTCAGGATCTTTGATGGCAAGCTTGCCAAAGCCCCTGACACATCCGGCAGCCATTGCAGTTTCCTGATGCTCGTCGTAGTTGGTGACCAGCATTACGGGCACGGATCCCAATTCAGGATCCGATTTAATCGCGGCAGCCACATCAAGGCCATCGCTGTAGTCCCGATCGATTTTGCGATTAACTGTAACAAGATCTACTGATTGGTTGCGAAGCAGTTCAAGTGTGTCCTCGAGTCCATGTGATTGCACAACGGAAGCTCCAAAGTGATTCGAGACCATTTGCCTGATTGCATGAAAATCGGGACCGCAATTACCGCAGTCCAGGAGAGTTTTTGACATGGTGTACTTCAAAGAAATCGGAACAACCCTTTGGTAACTTTATCAGTCCCAAAGGGTTGCCGGTCGGGCAGAGATTATCGACTGTGAACTCAGTCTTTACTTTCCGATTGAGAAGAGTTTGTCTTTCGTGCTGATGAAAATCGATTCATTAGCTCCCACGGGCGTGCTGTAGACACTGCTGCCCATGTTGATTTCATCGATTGGTTCAACGTTGTCTTTTCCGAATTCGAAAATCGCAACGTCGCCATCTTCATCACCAATAAAGACGTGTCCGTCTGCAATCAACGGGCTTCCCCAGCTTTGGGCGAGCATGTCATAGGTGAAGTGGACGATTGGTTTTCCATCTTTCGTGCCTTTTGCATCAAGGCAGTGGACGAGTCCAGAAAAGTCAGCGACATACAGAACATCATCTTTGATGGCACAAGTTCCGATTGAGCGGTGCATTTCTTCTTCGAAGTCAATTTCCTCGTCACCATTGGTGTCTAGCATGCTGTAGTGCCAGACCACGCCGGAGTTTGGATTGTCAACTTCCACCTCGCCATTTTCCGCTTCGACGGCTTGGATGCGACGGTGAGGAATGGGAGTTCGTTTTCCATCGTCACCGAGTTTCATCGCTAGCGTGGGTGAAATGTCACCTCGCATGTTGGGATCGATGCACCAAAGGTGACCTTCACCCTCTCCATGCTCCGGGTCCTGACCGACAGCGATGTAAACAAGACCATCGTAAACAACAGGAGTGGCGATCAGATTGTTTCGAGTTCCTTCACCGCCAAGAATCCATTTACTGGTCTTGGGGTTACAGTCGAATTTCCACAGCAATTCAGGTTTGCCATCCTTGCCTTGGTCGGCTCGGAAACTGTACAGAATTCCGTCACCACCAGCAAATAGTGCCTGTGGGACACCTTTGAAAGTTCCCACCGTTGGGCTCGACCACTGGCCGTGCAGGATGTTTTTTGCAGGTGCACCGTCGGTCCAGAGGACTTCACCTGTGTTCTTGTTCATGCAGATGAAACTGGGAGCATCCGGAGCAGGCAGGTTGAGGTGCGACTCGTCCAAGCCATTACCAGTGTTGACGAAGAGTAAATCACCATAGCTGGTCACACTGCATGAACACATATTGTGCTGGCTGATTCCCATTTCGGGACCCATCATATTGTAGACCCAGATGACATCTGCATCCCGTTTATCCGAGGTGCCCAGTTTCTTAAAGAACTTGATACGGGGTCCGATCTGTTTGATGGTGAGTTCTCGTTCTACACCATTGAACTTGCCGGTGGCCTTCCATGACTTTCCCTCTGTGACCGTTTCAATTTTTACGTCGCCTTCCACTTCGGCTCCAGAGGCAGCCAATGCTGCCTTCGCGGCATCAGTTAGTTTTCCCTCGGCCAAGCCAGCCAGTGCCTGTTCAAATGCCTCGGCTGATGGACCGGCATTCATGATTGCCGCCAACGAGACCATCTCGTCTTTGACTGGTCCATCATCTTCATCATCATAAAAGCCTTCGGTATCAAGGCAGCGTACTTCGCCACGACTGGTCACGAACCAAAGACGATTTCCCTCAACCAACGGCGAACAGCAAACACCCTGCAGAGGCCAGTCGTGAACACGACCGGTGATCAGCTTTTCGCTACTGTGCTGCCATTTGAAATCGCCAGTCGCTTCGTCGAAGGCAAGCAGGCACCCGAGATCAACTTTTGATGGGAATCGTTTGAGATGACCTGCACCGTTGTTGGTTCCCACGTAAACCTGACCACTGGCGATCACAGGGTTGCCATAAGTTTGGCTTCCGAGACTCGAGAACCAGCGGATGTTTTTCGCCTTTGTGTCATCCCATTCACCGGAGCGTCGGTCAAATTTTCCAATATTCCACTCAAGCGGAAGGTTCTTGACTCCCGGCACGTTGTTTCGCTCACGTGTGCCACCCCACTGAGGCCAATCGCCACCAGAAGACATGACTTCCGCTGTTGTGTCAGCGAGCTGTTCCGTCTTTGCTTCTTCTGCAGGGGCTGTCGCGTTATTTGCAGAGTCATCGGCAGGCAACGGTGTTTCCACGGCTTGCGATGAGGTTGTGGTGACGTTGCTGTCACTAGCCGTCGTATTGCTCGCTACATATTCACCAGTCGAAATGTCGACCTGAGCCGGGGCTGGTGGCTTGCAGCCGCTCAATGAAAGCATGGTTGCACTACCAAGAACGGCAGATGCGACCAATAAAGTCCAGGCGGAAAATTCGTTATTACGCATGACTCACTAGGGATTTGGTGGAGGTGTTTGTGTCAGGTAAAAGTTCGGGAATTCAGAGCTTTTCGCAAGCTGCGGAGTGCTCTGGTTGAAAATTCATCGGTTTCAGGGTTTGTCTGTATTGGCTGTGACTTCGATGTTGTCGAGGTACAGTTCAGCGACTTTTGCATTGCCATAAAGCCCGGGGCTCGAGGCAAGATTTGGAGATTCATCTCGCGCGGTGATCGTCCATTCCTTCGGCTCTTCTTCATCGCGGGGCCACACTTTGCCCCTTAGGACAGCAACCGCAGCAGGTGGCTCACTTTCAATATCAACACGGAACTTCATTCGGTACCACGTGTCTTCTTTCCATGGAAACTTAATTGTTTTTGCCATCCGAAGTTGTGCAGACCACGTGCGGATCTGTAATTGTTGGCTCTCGCCCATCAGATCCAAAACATAACCGTGTGCGGTAAGGCCGATGTCCGGAAGTTGATCACTCATGCGGGCACCGCGGGCGTCCGCGCTAATTGTGTACTCAGAAAGATCGCTGTAGCCCATCCACGCGCGACTGCGTGCTCCTTTAGGAATGGTCGAGATCTTCGTCAAAGCAGGGGAGCCATCAACATTGCGGATGACATGTCGGTAGCGTGCGCCCACCCATGAAAGTGGAGGATCTTTGAGGTCATCGAACGTGAACTTCCAAGGCAGGTCGGGCACAATCCGAGTTCGCGTCTTGCCCGTCGCATCACCCACTTTGGCAATGATGGTTGTTCCTGTGTGTGCAGCATTTTCAGGGGCGATGTAAGTTGAACCCTCTATCTTTCCTGCGCCGACCAATTCAAAGGTAACATCCGAAGGTGTTTCAAGTTGCTGGCCGAGCACATTGAATACGTTCACTTTGAGGTCGAGCTTTTCACCCGGCTTAACGACTGATTCAGCAGGTACGATCTGGACTTGGGCGATTGTCTGATTCTCTGCAACTGGCGTCTCCTCGCCCATTGAGTCCGCCATCACAACAGGTGTTTGGCTGCTACCTTCGGTGGCAACACAAAACAATCCAGTTGTACTGGGGAAATAGAGGCGACCATCGGCAACGATAGGTGATCCTGCAAAGCCTGCGTTTCGCACACGACCTTTGTTGAGAACTTGAAAGCCATCCTCTTCATCAGGGACGACCACTGCCCAACGTCCGTTTTCTGTCAGGACGTAGATTTTTCCATCCGCATGAAGCAGAGCAGATCGTTGACGACTACCAACGAACGATTTGCGTTCAATGATCGGTGTCCCTGTTTCCGTATCAAAAATCCACATTTTGCAACGGTCGTCAACGACATACAGACGGTCGCCAATTAGAACCGGTTCGCTGTAGCCTGCCACGACTTCCATCTGTTTCCAGAGTTCTTTAACTTTCGTGTCATCGCCAGTGCCGGTGACTCGCAAGCCCACGACGGCGCCCATCACATTATTGTTGGGGGCGACATTTTCTTCGCTGTGACTGGCGAATACCTGATTACCAACGACCAGTGGGGTGGCAAAGATGCCGCGTCGAGAAAGGTTGTAGTGCCACAACGGTTTGCCCGTGCGAGGCTGAAAGCCCCAAATGGCGCCATCGCCAGCACCCATCACCAATTGCCGTTGCCCGTCAATTGTTACCAGACTGGGTGCTGAATAAGTGGTGTCGAACGGAAGGTCACGGGTTCCACTGAACCAGATCACCTCACCGGTGTTCTTGTCCAATGCGATTAGCCTGTGGTTTGGCTTCGCTGCATCTCCCCAGTTGATTATGATCCCGCTGATGATCACAAGGTTTTCATGGATGATCGGAAAGTTGGTTCGACCGCCATAGGTGCTGAGCATGCCGAACTGTTCATGAAGCGGAATACTCCAAAGTGTTTTGCCTGTCTTGCCATCCATGCATTGGAAAATATCACAGGCCCCCAGCGTGTAAACATTTCCCGTGGCGGGATCACCCACCACACTGCTCCAACCAATGCGTTCTGCGGGAACATCTGATAGCCAAACGTTGTAGGCATTTTCCCAGAGTGTCTTGCCAGTGACTGCATCGAGACAAACAACCTTTTCGCCTTCACGAGCAGTTGCGGGCATGGAGCGTTGGATCATGTAGATCCGACCATTCATGGCAATCGGCGTGCAAGGTCCACCAATGTCTTCCCGTTTCCATAGGACGTTGCTGCCGTCACCGCCAGCGGGATCCCAGTCGTTCGGTAGGCCTGTTACCTCAGCCGTTCCGTCAAAATTAGGTCCACGCCAGTAAGGCCAATCAGCAGCGGTAGCGGACGTCACAGCACATGCAATGGTAAGCATTGCAAGTGCTATACGGCGGCCTAAAAAGTCGAAACTCAAGTACATTTGGATTCTCTAAAACTCGGGGGGCTATTCAGGCAGTTGGATGGTGCAACCCAGTTGTCTTACGTTCCAACCGGTTACGTGGGTACAGTCGAAGCATCGAAATGTTCATCTGTAGGATCAAAATTTGGTGTGCACAGGATCAAAACAGTCATTTGGCCAACCGCTCGATGTCGGACTCCTGGGGGAATCAGAATGGCATTTTGGGGTGCCACCGAGATCTCTTTCCCGTCCAAAACGATGGCAGCATTCGGCTGGCAGGCCAGAATGACGTAAATTTCAGTGTGCTCCTTGTGGTAATGCTCGCGTGCGTCGGTGCTGATTTCTGTCAGGTGTACCGTGCCAGGGAATTCGTCTCGATCAGCAAAAGCCCGACGAGCGACACCGCAAGGGCAGGTGACTCCCGGCAAGGCAGTCAAATCGACAACTGTTGGCTTGGCTGGCAAGATCTGGCGTTACCGAGGGTGGGAATGGCCCAAGTGATCTAATCCGGCGGGGCAATGCAAAGGGGCATGGACCGAAGTCCTCTCTCAACTCCGTGTCGTTTGCCCTGATTTCGCCAGCCAAACCGTGATGGGTGGTTCACTTGAGTTCAGTGCCGACCAATTCTGCCGGATGTGGCTGGCACTCGCAAACCACTCACTACGCTTGATTTTATACCGATTGGATGAAATACGCCACGCGCAGAAGCAGAGGAACAGCATTCCTTGTAAAAAACGGCAAAAACCCCGTAACCGGCAAACTTTTCCAACAGGGTGAAAATCCCATGGAACACTGAATGAAAGCCCATTCAGCGTCGATACGGATACAGATCGCAAATGAGAAGGGTACGGCTCAACGCCAAAAAACCGGCTCACTGCGATAGACCCAGGGAACTTGACATGGGATGTCAGGTTCACATGGCGTCACCAAACTTGAGTAGTTCCATGGCGACCTAACAGTTGCCGGCAGCGAGAACGACAAACTGAACGAAGTCGGCGGGCCGGGTGTCCGCACCCGATCCGTTTGTGTTTGTTGGAGCGGACTCGAGGTGTGCTCGACGGCGACTTCGTCCATCGAATGCACCTCCAAAGTAGGCTCTATCACGCGGCAAAAGTGGAATTCGCTCATCGACGGTGATGGCATACCGACTTAACCGCCAAGTTGAGATTAAGGGAGATGTGGCTCCAATGAAGCGGACAATAATGACAATGGCACTCGTTCTTGGTTGTACAATGTGCAGCCAAAGTTTCGGGTTTGACCTTTTAGATCGTATGCTCGGCGTGAAGGGCTGTGGAAGCTCCGCCAAGTGTTGTGATACTGGATGCTGCGATGCAGCATGTGAACCAGCTTGCGGCTGTGAAGAGCCAGCTTGTGGGTGCGAAGAGCCAGCTTGTGGGTGCGAAGAGCCTGCTTGCGGTTGTGAAGAGCCTGCTTGCGGTTGTGAAGAGCCTGCTTGTGGTTGCGAAGAGCCTGCATGTGGTTGCGAGAGCGATTGCTGCGACTCGGGTTGCGACAGTGCGTGTAGCAAAAAGCGTGGATGTGGACTCTTGGCGAAACTTTTCGCTAAGAAAAACAGCTGCGACGGATGCGAGCCTGCATGTGGTTGCGAAGAGCCAGCTTGCGGTTGCGAAGAGCCAGCTTGCGGTTGCGAAGAGCCAGCTTGCGGTTGCGAAGAGCCAGCTTGCGGTTGCGAGAGCGACTGCTGCGACTCGGGTTGCGACAGCGGTTGTGCTTCAAAGAAGTCTTGCGGACTGCTTGAGAAGCTGTTCGGAAAACTGAAGAAGAAAAATTGCTGCGACAGCGGCTGCGATGCTTGCGAACCAGCCTGTGGCTGCGAACCAGCCTGTGGCTGCGAGCCAGCTTGTGGCTGCGAAGCAGCTATGGAAGCTGCTCCAATGCCAGCACCGGTCGTTGACCCAAGTGCTCAAGCTACCAGCAAGCGTCGCGTCGTTCAGGCCAGTGCTGTTTTCGTTCGCTGAATTGCGTAACGGAAATGCTCTGAATACCTTTCAGATGTGACCTACAAACGACCCGTCGAGGATTTCCTTGACGGGTCGTTTTTTTATTTATCTGCTCGTGTTCGGTATCGATCACAGCAACTGAGGGTGTATTGAATTGCTTTTCCTGTACGTCAAAAGCCGTATTTAGCCAAATAGGTAACGTCCTACGTTCGAGGACGTGTCTGCAAGAAGCTCCGAATGAGGATTGGTCTGGTTTCCGTGACTCAGCCCGATGGATCACCCACCACGTCAGGCATTGATTGTGAGATGCTAGCATCGAATTAGCGTTGACGATCAGACCGCGCTTTCTTTACTGATAGTTTCATAGAAGGCAATTTACCGGCTCCCTCTATCAAAAATCATGGCGTTTGAAGGTTCATGATGCTTGAAATGGCAAACTAAGTTAGCGGGAGAGTTCGAGGCCTGGGTAATTAGAATGTCAGCAAACATATTTTTCTCCGTCGGTGAACCAAGCGGCGACCAGCATGCCGCTCGACTGGTTTCGCAGATTTCGGCATTGGATTCAACGATCCAAGTGCGGGGATTTGGTGGGCAGGCGATGCGAGATGCGGGATGCCACCTTGATCGTGATTTGACGCAGCATGCTGTCGTTGGGTTGGTCGAAGTGATTCCGAAGCTGCGCCAGTTTTTTCGCTTTGCCGATGAGGCCGAGGAGATTTTTCGTGAGGGGAATGTTGATGCCGTCGTGCTCATCGATTTTCCCGGCTTCAATTGGCATATCGCAAAGCGAGCCAAAAAGTATGGAATTCCTGTCTATTACTATTGTCCACCGCAATTGTGGGCGTGGGGCGGTTGGCGCATTAAGAAGATGAAGCGTTCCGTGGATCATGTCTTAGCGGTGCTTCCCGTCGAAAAAAACTATTTCGAAGGCCATGGGATTCCTACCACTTTCGTCGGACATCCCTTCTTTGATGCGGTGGAGTCTCACCGATTGGATCAACAATTGCTCGAGCGATTGAGTGATACCAATCTTCGTGGTGAGCATCTGGTCGCTGTTTTGCCCGGATCGCGGGAACACGAAGTGCATTCAAATTGGCCATTGATGTTGGAAGCGATACGCAGACTTAATCGCACCAATCCCCGAGCACGGTTTCTTGTGGCTGCCTATCGAGACCGGCAATGTCTTTGGTGCCGTGACCAGATGACGGAAGAAGACCAGGATTTGCCGATTGAGTTCTTCGTTGATCGGACAAGTGAGGTGGTTGAGGCTGCACGTTGTGCAATGATGGTGAGCGGCAGCGTCAGCCTCGAATTGATGGCCCGGCGGACCCCTGCTGCCGTGGTCTACCGTGTTGGACGCGTGCTGCACAGCGTTGGCAAGCATTTGCTCAAATTAGATAGTATTACGCTTCCCAACCTGATGAGTGATCGGAAAGTATTTCCCGAGATGGTCTCGGTTGGCAAAACGGAGCCAGCGATCGATTTCTTGACGCAGTCCGTCAACGCCATGCTAAATGATCATTTCTATTTCCAGCGCTTATTGGAAAGTTTGGATCGGTTGCGTGATCAGTACGCCCGGCCCGGAGCATCAGAGCGGGCTGCTGAGTTCATCCATCGTCAGGTTTCCGCAGACGCAAGTATGCCGAAAAAGCAAGAAAATCATCGTGATTTGCCTCGTCGGGCCGCGTAGTAGCTACTAGCTGATTCGAGTCTCGGCTATTTTTGAGTTTGAATGCGAAATCAGCCTTTTTTTAAAACAAGGTTGGGCCAGAATGCGTATCAGCAAAGCATGGTGCGTGGTACCCAATGTTCTGGCAACTCCCTCGTCCTGTCCGAAATCGGCGGGAGAGGCGTTTTTTAAGGCAAAATATTGGAATCTCCGGGTGCGGACCTTCTGCCTGAGAACCGGTCGAGCTAGTTCCGTTCATCACAGTCACTCATTGCAAACACAATTGGTTCGAGAACATTCATTGTCACTGGACAAATGTTTTCGGCTGTACACTCTCGACGACTGCGGGCCAGATTGGCCAGCGACCTTATTCTTCTACTGTCCGATGATTGCGAAATGACTTACGAACGTGATGAAAAAACCATGCTCGGAATGGGCTCGGGGAATGGATTCGAGTTGGATGAGACACCACCGCTACGTGTCTCAGGTTTTATTAGTTTGATCTTGGGTGTGCTGAGTGCCTGTAGCATCATATTTAAACCGATGCTCGTGATGCCGTTGGGGGCGATCGTGTTCGGGCTAATTGCGCTGAGGAAGTACGACGGTCCACGACCAGCAGGGACACGAGTCGCGGTGTGGGGAGTTTTGTTGGGCGTGACCTTCGGATGTTGTGGTTACACGGTCTCGCTGATGAAGCAGGCTACGCTCAGTCGTCAAGCAGAGGAGTTTGCAGGACAGTACATGGACTTGGTAGCCATAGGGCATGATGAGCATGCAATGGAGTTGAAGAAAGAATGGTACAACCGATTTTCGACTGATATGAACCTTGCAGACCACTACTTGTCAGATCAACGCATTGCTGAGTCATTGGTGCAATTCAAGACAGATTTAGTCAATCGGGAATTGAAACGGTGTGGCCCAGAAGCAGAGTGGGTATTGGACCGCCCCATTCGTGTGTACTACCAATACGGGTACGACCATGCTGAGGTAGTTTGGACGGATCCTACTGGTGATAGCGAAATGACAATCCAGATGTTCATGGACTATCGGATCGACAGCCAAGGAAGAGGTCAATGGCAGATGCAGATCGTTCAGCCACTACGCGATCGCCTAGTAGCCGAGAGTGTTCTCTAGTACGTGTGTCAATGAAAGTCTCTCGAGGAAACTGCTAGGCCCGGCACTTCCTGAGTCAGGTCCGTGATGCGACCGACGACGACGTGAATGACTCCCTGCCGATTCTCCAGTTTTCCATCAACCAACCAGGCGTTACTGGTTCGAGCAACGCGAAAGAAGCGTTCCCAGACTGCTTTGAAGATGACCAAGTTGATCGATCCTGTTTCATCTTCCATTGTCGCAAAGACAATGCCTTTTGCAGTCGAGGGTTTTTGTCTCAGTAGAATCAGCCCGGCAACTCGAACATGTCGTCCATCTCGAAGACCTTCGAGGTCTTTGGATGTGGCACACCGCTGTGCCAATAGTTCGTCGCGAATCAATGAAATGGGATGTGCTTTTAGGCTCAGTCCCATCATGTCGTAGTCAGCATGAACTTCTTCCATTGCGGTCATGCGGGTCAGTGTGCATGGTGTTGGTTCTGATTCGTTCAGTTTGGCAAACAGGGGTTGCTGGTTGGGGTTGTGGTCTTGGCCAAGGGAATGCCAGACAGCGGCACGACGATCCACATTAAGTGATTCAAAGGCATCCGCATCAGCAAGTGTTGCGAGGGCTGTTTTTCCAAGACTTGTTCGCGCAACAAGTTCCTCCATGCTGCTGTATGGGCCTTGCGATTGCCGCTCGGTGATGATTTGCGCAGCAACTTTGGAATGAAGTCCGCGAATGGTTGTAAGACCAAGGCGGATAGCATGTAAGTGTTTTGCTCTCGACTCAGAGTTTGATTTGGAACTTGGCTCCAACGTTGACTCCCAGTTGCTGAGGTTGATGTCCACGCCGCGGACTTCCACGCCATGTTTTTGGGCATCAGTAATCAACTGGGCAGGTGCATAAAACCCCATGGGCTGACTATTCAGCAGGGCAACACAGAATGCGTCTGGGTAATGGCATTTCAAGTAGCAGGATGCATACACCAGCAGGGCAAAACTGGCAGCATGCGATTCTGGAAATCCGTATTCACCAAAACCACGAATTTGATTGAATACATGTTCAGCAAAGGCAGCCGTAAAGTTTTTTTCTCGCATGCCTTCCAGGAGTTTTGTCCGGAATCGGTCAATCAGTCCCGGGCGTCGCCATGCTGCCATGGCCCTGCGTAGTTGGTCAGCCTCACCCGGCGTAAAGCCAGCTGCAACTACTGCCAATCGCATGGCCTGTTCCTGGAAGATGGGTACCCCGAGTGTTTTTTCCAATACACCTCGAATGGCATCATTTGGATAAACAACAGTTTGGGGATCTTCACGAGCTTTCAAGTAAGGATGCACCATGTTGCCCTGGATGGGGCCGGGTCGCACGATTGCTACTTCGACAACCAGATCGTAGTAGCAGCGTGGTTGCAGTCGTGGCAACATGCTCATTTGTGCGCGGCTTTCGATTTGGAAAACACCAACCGTGTCTGCTTTGCAGATCATGTCGTAGGTGGCCTTGTCACCTTGGGGTGTGGTGCCAAGAGTCAGTATGCAACCATGATGTTTAGCAATAAGATCGAAGCACCGGTGTAACGCCGATAGCATGCCAAGTGCTAATACATCTACTTTTAGGATTCCAAGTTCATCCAGGTCGTCCTTGTTCCACTGAATGATGGTGCGATCCTCCATTGTTGCATTTTCGATGGGGCACAATTCGCAGAGGCTGCCTGCTGTCATCACCATGCCACCGACGTGTTGCGACAAATGCCGTGGGAAACCAGTGAGCGTCGTTACCAGATATATGAATCGCTGCCCCATTTCTGATTCTGGGTCTAGGCCACCTTCAATGCAACGTTCCAGAAAGGTTGCGCCGCTGCCACTTAATTTTGCTATGGAATCGATTGTGTCAGCAGAAATGCCCAGTGCTTTGCCTACATCTCGAATTGCACTCTTGGTGCGATAGGTGATAACTGTTGCTGTTAACCCCGCACGATCACGACCATATTTTTCGTATAGATATTGCAGGACTTCTTCGCGTCGCTGGTGCTCAAAGTCAACATCGATATCAGGTGCCTCGTCACGCTCACGGCTGACAAATCGCTCAAAGAGCAAGTCTGATTGACCGGGGTCTACATTCGTAATGCCAAGGCAATAGCACACCGCAGAATTTGCAGCAGAACCACGACCCTGGCATAGAATGTTGCGTTGACGTGCAAAACGAACCATGTCCCAGACTGTCAGGAAATATGCCTCGTAGCTGAGTTCCTGAATGATCTGCATTTCGTGCCGAAGTAGATCAATTACCTTTTCGGGAACACTGTCAGGCCATCTTGCCTTCGCACCTTCCCATGTCAAGCGTTTCAGGTGTTCGATCAGCGACATGCCCGGTGGGGCAATTTCCTCCGGGTATTCATAGCGAAGCTCAGAAAGTTTGAATTGACAACGCTCTGCTATCTCAATGGTTCTTTCTATGGCTTCAGGGACATCTTGATAGAGGTTAGCGATTTCTTCCAATGATCGGAGGTGACGTTGACTGTTACGAAAACGTTTCTTGTGGGCCTTGTTGATATTGGTTCCAGCCTGAATTGCAGATAGGCAGTCATGCATCAACATTCGATCAGCTGTGTGGTACTGAACGTTTCCACCAACAACAAGCGGTACGTCATTACCGATCGAAAGCTCTCGTAGACGCTGCATATGCGTCTGATCGTCTACACCGCGATGGACTTCGCAGAACAGATAGCCACTGTCGTGGAATACTTCACGGAATTCGGTTCTCAGAAAGCGACTCAGAGGTTTGGATGTGTTGGGCTCCAACTGATTTGTTTTTTCAGGAGGTATTAATCCTGCGATCATACCGCTGCTGAATTCGACGACATCCTGCCAAGCGAGCTGGCAGGCTCCCTTCTCTGTTCGCATTCGCCCCCGAGAGATCAAGCGACACATTTGACCGTAGGCAGCGCGATCGGTTGGCCATAACACCATTGATGGAGCATCTGTCAGGTGAACCTCTGTCCCAACGATGTACTGCATTTCCAAATCCTTGGCAGCAGCGTAACCACGAACCACTCCAGCTACGGATGATTCGTCAGTCAAAGCGAGGCCGCGGTAGCCTAGTTCCGAGGCGCGTTCCACCAGTTCGTCCGGGTGGGAAGCACCGGTAAGAAATGAGAAGTTGCTTTTGCAATGCAATTCGACGTACTGCATGAGCCGTGGGGTCGAGGCTGCGTGGATCTTGAAGAAGGTGTAATTATGTACACTTTATCGGTTGGTGGTGCTGATCGCAATCAGTGTTTTCCCACAGGCTCAAATGATTTGTGTGGATAATTGAAGTATGAATGGCCATGTCTTAGGCTGATTCCAATTGCGTCGTTCTTGGCTCCCTGTTCGTTTTACTATCTCAAATCAACACAACGATGGACTCACGCTTGAATACAGCATTTCCAAAACGACAATTGTGCTCATGAACAAACTTTCTCCAAGTCACCCGCGTTTGATTGGTTATCTGTTCTGGCTCGTTGGGTTCAGTGGTTTGCATCGCTTCTACTTTGGGAAACCGCTGACTGGTGTGATTTGGTTTTTTACTGGTGGTTTGTTTGGTGTGGGCTGGATCGTTGACTTATTTCTGATTCCGACCATGGCCGATGAGGCAGACCGCAATTACCAGAGTGGTCGGTTTGACTATGGTGTTGCCTGGGTATTACTTGTCCTGCTTGGATTCTTTGGCGTTCACCGTTTTTATCTCGGCAAGATTGGTACAGGGCTGCTCTACCTGTTAACAGCAGGTTTTTTCGTGTTCGGGGTCGTCTATGACTTGTGTACTTTGAACGAACAAGTCGACGAACAAAATCAGAAAGCAATGATCATGAGCTGAACAGCAGCGCTACGCTGCTGAAGTCAGGATAGCTTTCGAACGGTTACTCTTGTTCCCTGCTTATCGACTACGCATACTTCGCAGTCACTGTCGATGAAATCACCTTCGGTGACGACATCGATCATCATATCTCTGATCTGGATTTTTCCACTGGGGCGTAGTGGTGATGCCGTTGTTCCTACATCTCCCACATTCACCAATTGCCATGCGGGCAGCTGGTCTGTGTGGTTGCCGCCCAGTAGTGAGTTTCCTATTGAGCCCGGGGCTGCTACCCCTGGCTTCAATGTGAGACGGCTTAACCCCGGAATTTCACCGATGTAACGCGAGAGGAAAAATAGTGCCACCAGAAAGCACAGGAATGCAGCTGACACGGTGAGTACATCGGCTCCCAGGCTATTGAACTCTTCATTCGTATCTGGAAAAAAACCACGTGATGATGCCATCACAAGTGAAACCAGTACAAGCAGAATTCCACCAATACCTGCAAATCCAAATCCAGGGATGACAAAGAATTCTATTGCGATGAAGATCAGGCCCACAGCAAACAGCAAGACCTCCAGCCATCCCGAAGTCCCTCCCAAAAAGCGACTCCAGAAAAAGAGGCTGAAGCAAAGTAATGAAGTCAGCCCACCCACGCTGATGCCCGGAGCACTCAACTCAATCACCAATGCAATCAGTCCAATTGCGATCAAAAGAAATGTTGCAAACCCCGTATTGAGAAGAAAAACAAAAGTATCGCTCCACGTTCGTTTCATGACCTGCATGGGTTCACGAACATTGAGTGCCTTGGCAAGATCACCACGGTTTTTTATCACTTCGTCTGCGAATCCGAGCTCGACAGCACGCTTACCATTGACAGTGAAGAACATTTCTTTACCAGCTTCTCGGACTGGATTCCCTTTATCCCAGTCGTCCCGATTTTCCAATGAATCCCATTCCTTATTTGAGATGTATCGCTGTTCTCCTGTGTTCTTGTTCGTCGCAGCGAAGACCACTAAGTCCTTGTCGACCAATTTTTCGGCCAACGCGATGGGTCGTCCCTGGGCTTCTGCGGTGTCGCGTACTTTTTGTGCCAGCACACTCCTGCTCTTAGCTTCCGTGTAGCGATATTTTCCGTCTTCACCCATCACGATTTCACCTGCATCACCAATTCGGGCTGTTGGTAGCATGATGATTCGATCACAAGCGAGTGACAGGAGGGCTGCGCCACTGATCGCGTCTTTTTCGATGAATGCAACTGTTTCGACCTCTTTGGCATCCAGCACCATGTCCATCAATTCGAATGTCACATACGTAAATCCACCCGGGCTGTTGATGTCGAGCACAATCACGTCTGCACCTGAATCAATCGCCTGTTGAAACTTCTGTTTCAGTAATTCCCCGCTGAGTGGATTGATGTCTTCGTGAAGGGGAATCACTACACCCGTTCGCGCTGGCACGCTGCGGTTGATCACCTGCGCGATAGCTGGCAGTCCGAAGATAGAACTGATAAGAGCGATGAAGATCAATGCAAGATGACGCATCTGTTTCGTACCTGGATTCGATTGCTGCTGATCCAACTCAGGGAAAATTTGCGGTTGGTTCGCGCAAGGAGGTTATTGGACGCCCAAGGTCAATTCAAGCGAGGGCTCACAACGGATGATTTCTCGTCAAAACAGCTTGGAAATGCGGTGAGGAAACGCAGCAGCCCAGCGTTTTGGTCGACTCATTCTACAGCGCCTTGTTTCCTCTGATATTAACCTAGGCTCAGCCCAGCGTTATACGCGGCGCCAAAACGTCGGGAAAAATAGAACCAAAACGCTGAATATTTCCACTCTGCCCAGCATCATCAGCCATACAAACAATAGTTTTGCTCCCTGGCTGAAATGGGCGTAATTATTTGTGGGGCCAACGACACCTAGGCCCGGACCAATGTTGTTCAGGGTTGCTGCGACGGCACTGGCGGCATCCAGCAACTCTTCATTGGCCCTTAATTGCTGCGGGACTGAGCCAGCCTCGGTCAATTCAGAGTTGGTAATCCGAACAGAATTTTGTGCCGACCATGTTTCGTTGGGTTCGAAAGTTACCAGTAACAGCCACGAGAAGACAAAGATTGCAAGAATCATCGCAAAGTAGACAACAATGCTGTGAGGCAATGCCGGGTCATCGATCGATGAACCGCTGATCCGAATCAACCGCACGACCCTAGGGCGGTGAGCCTTTTCGATTTCCAGACGCAGGATTTTGTAAAACAAAATATGGCGAATGACCTTCATTCCACCACCTGTGCTACCAGCGCATCCGCCAACAAACATTAACAGCAGCAGAATACCTCGCCCAAAGTTATTCCAGCCGTTGAAGTCGGCCGTTCCGTAGCCCGTTGTTGTGAGCACGGAAACTACCTGAAATAGACCGTATCGTGCTGAATTGCCGAAGGAATCAAAACCACCATCATCAGCTCGCATGCCGAAGAAAATGACAGCTGACGTAACAAGCAGGATGATTCCCAGATATGTCCTGAATTCGACATCCTGAAACAGTTTTCCCGGGCGGCGGAGAAGAACTAGATAAAGCAAGGTGAAATTTGTGCCTGCCAGAATCATAAATATGATTGTGGTGTACTCAATTAGCGGACTGTTGAACTGCCCAAGGCTTGAGTTGTAAGTGCTGAATCCTCCGGTTGCCATTGTTCCAAAGGCGTGACACATGGCGTCGAACATCGTCATACCTTCGATCTTGTAAATGATCGTCAGCAAAATATTGAATGTGGCATAGATCGATGCAAACACCAATGCCGTGTTCTGCATGCGAGGTAGGCTGCCATCCTTGGTGGGGCCAGGCATTTCTGCACGCATCATTGCTTTGCCAGCCGAACCCTGCCCCAGAATTGCAACGAATAGAACGACGATGCCCAGTCCACCGAGAAAGTGTGTCCATGATCGCCAAAACAAAATGCAGTTTGGAACCAACTCAGGTGATTCTACATTCGTGAGTACCGTTGCACCCGTTGTGCTGAAACCAGATTGCGATTCGAACATCGCTTCAACAAATGTGATCGGCTGATCAACACTTGTGCATGTCCCACTGAGATAGTAGGGCAGGGCACCTAGTACCGTGGCCATCACCCAACTGAGCCCCACGATCGCCATCGCTTCTTTCCGGTAGAAGGGTCCACCGCGATGTCGTCTCCCAATCCACCGCAGCACACCGCCGGTCACCATGCAGATTAGGAAACTCTCTGCGAGAGCAATCGCCCCTTGCGTCTCAAACGACGTGGCCGGTTCCAAATCCGTTCGATTCGCAAAAAGCGGGAAAGCGAATGGCAGACTCGCGAGCATCGACCCGCCAATCAACAGGCAAATCGTACCCAGCAGGCGGAGTAAAAGCGGGAAATTCAATGCTCAAACATTTCATGACAAGGGCAGAACAATTCCTGCAAGCTTAACCGCTGTCCTAGTAGCTTCGTACCACCACCGGGAAATAGAGTGCGATTGAATACCTTAACGCAGGCAAAACATCAGTAAAATCAACCTAACTGGCATCCGCTTTGCATTCCTCTCGACCCGGTGACCTCGATCTCTGTTCCCCATGGAGGCTTTGGTTACCTTACTGCGGGGCGGCACTGGAGGCGGTGCCGCTCCGCTATCTACGATCATTTGCTGATCTCTGGGCCTTTCCACGGCCCGAATCGCAGCACCTTGCCGAATGACAGCGGGTGAATTCTTCTGAGTCAGTCACACTCCCGGCGGGGGAATTCGGTAAATGCTTGCCAGTAGTGTATGATTCTGCCGCACTGGCGTGACGCAATTTGCAACATTTTGAAGTGGTCGTAATAGGGAGACTGCCGCTGTGTGTGGTCGGTTTACACTGCGAGTTCCGGAAATCGACTGGGGACAGCTTTTCTGTGCGAACATGGATCGGGTCGATGTGATTTCTGTGGGCCCGCCCCGCTTTAACATCGCGCCCACACAAAATGTCAAATGTATTCATCACGATCCGCACGGTGATCGTTTGACGGCGGCTAACTATCGCTGGGGTTTGGTACCCGCTTGGGCCAAAGATATCCGCATCGGTACCAAAATGATCAACGCCCGAAGTGAGACATTGGATTCCAAACCGAGTTTCATACATGCGTTTGCCAGTCGTCGTTGCTTGGTACCAATGGATGGATATTACGAATGGGCCCAGAACTCTGATGGCAAAGGTAAGCAACCATTCCTGATCGAGCCCTCGGATGGTCGTGTGAAATTCATGGCAGGATTGTGGGAAGAAAACCAGCAGTTGGAGGATCATGAGGCGATCCGGTCCTGCACCATCATTACAACACCGGCAAATTTCACGACTGCTCAACTGCATCAGCGGATGCCTGCATTCATTGAGGAATCGAATCGTTCCGCTTGGCTTGACCCTCGCTGTCGTGACCTTGCCGAATTGAAAACGCTGCTGCGGCCAGCAGAGGAAGATCTATTGAAATTGACGGCCGTCTCGCGGCACGTGAATAGTCCACGAAATGAGGGCGAGCAATGCGTATTGCCAGTTGATGATGCGACCTCGGGTGGGCAACAAGTCATTCGATTCGATTGATATGCCGCCAAGAGAATCATGCCCAGAAGTCACGTTGTTACTCCAACGCAGGCAGAAGAGACTTCTGTAGCACATTAGCAGAAATCGTTAAAATTCAATAAATTCCTGATGATTTCGACAAGCTAGTTGTCCCTAGAATCTTGTTAGAACTTTTTGTCGCTTAGGTCGCTTAGGTTGACCTGCTTTTCCTGATCTTCCTGAATTGCCTAGTCCGCAGCACTTGCGCGCGGAGTGGCCATCATCCTACATTTTCTGCCCCAACACTTCTGATTAAGGAGGGAATTGAACGATACGTTTAACGATAAAGAAAATGTGTTTTGCTGACAAACTATGGATGGTTTCGAAGAATGAGCAGAATTGCTTTTAGCTTAACGTTAGTTTTTTGCTTGATTGGGACCGGCAAGGTCTGGGGTCAGAGCACAATTTCCAATAGCCCATTTGAGCTGTCCACTGGGCAAGGCTTGTGGGGTGCGTTACTGCCAGCCTATTCGCTAGGCGAAGATTCGGGTGGTGCTCCTGCCCTGAGTGACAGTATGGACGCCCTTGGGTACCAAGGCGATTTGAAAGCGGTCAGACGCTTTCTCGGAACTCGAACAAGCTTTGAAGGCCGTGCTTTCTATGCCACAGCTGAATCGACAGCGAATGGTGGCGACAGCGACGGGGCAGGCAATCTGACCGCACTAAGTCCTTCCACTGGCACCTCAGAGGTAATTCCGGCAGGAGCGACACGTCTTAGAAGCGACGTTGAGAATTACGGGTTTGACATTTTACTGCGAGATACTTGGATCACCCGTTTTGGTGGCTTATCAGCAGGATGTGCGTTCAGTTACATCGGGTTTGATCAGACATTCAATTCGACCGTAGGTGCCGCTGACTTATTGCGAGAGAAGCTCGATTCAGACTTTCGCGGCGGAAAGGGTTTCGTCGGTTGGGATGGCTGCTTCTGTGGTCATCCTACGAATATAGACCTGCTTTTCGGGTTCTATGATATGGACGCCACTTATGGCTCGGAGGCTGGCACTCTCGGTCCCGAGGCCGACCAGAAGATGACGAAAAACGTGACAACGATTGAGACCAACTTCACGACTCGTCGCGACTTTCGTGAGATCCAGGTTGGGACGACCTTCGGTATCACCTACTTCACTGATCTGCCGATGATTGAACGGAATGCGAATCAGCCAGTTTCGATTGGTACTGAGGATGCAGTAACGCTGAAGTTCCTGTTCGAAATCCTGCTGTAGGCTCAGTTTCGCACCTTCAAGTGGATGGCCTCAAAGGCGGCATGATATCTTCGCCCCAAATCTCGATATGACTCGCTGTTGAAGTGGATTTTATCTCCCTTGTGTGTCAGTCCGTTCGAGTTAACGAACCCCGTAAGTCTGATGTGGTACGGCAGTGTCTCGTGAACCGAGTTGACGCGTTTCTTATCCGCGTTCCATGGCCTTTCTTTGAATTGCCCCATTTGGCCTGCAATGAATGGTAGCTTTTCGTCGTTGAAATTTGTACGGAACCGTTCGATCAGGCGATGAAGCTTCTCCTTGTAAACGACAGACAATTCAGCCTTGCAGTCTGATTCGCCTTGATGCCACAGAACCCCCTTGAGAGTACCTTCCTTCATGGCTAAATGTGTTCTCTCAATGGCAGTGTCATAAGGATGCGTTTTAGTTGAAGGGTGGTACCCACCGGGTTCCCATGACGAAATAGGAGATCCACCTACTGCACATGGAATTAGTCCGACAGTGATTCCGGGGTGAGATGCTGCATAGGCTTTGGCGAAGGTTTTGCCGAGCCCGACCCCGGCAATGCCAGGTTTGTCGAAATGAATTGGATCAACCGCAGCGACCCACTTTCCCTTTTTGTTGAGTGTGAGCACATGGGGATCCATCTTTCTGTCGCTTTCAGATACTTTCCCCCGCCCAGCCATGTTCGATTGGCCAGCTAGAAGGAAAAGATGAAACCTCGTGGGGTCCCGTGGAAACTCGACAGATTGTGCTTGGGAGATTTTAAATGCGAAAAAACAGCATGTGACTAATAGCAAAATTCGGTTAATCAACATCGGTGATAACGGACCTCGAAACGAGCAGTCAAAGTGATTGTATTGAGTATTTCATGGTCTTGGTTTCGACAAGTCCAATAACTCAAGTTATCCTTTGCCTCATGCAAATTCCAGCCTTCACGATTGTTCTTTGTCTGTTCGTTAATTCGGCGTATGGTCAGATTTCCAATTCGGTCTCTGCCGATGCTAGCCCAAAGCGTCAGTTGACCCTTCCAGAAAAGCCATATCGCTACGCGAATCAGGTTCTTCCGAGACATGTCAAACAGGTCGCTGATTTTTTTGACAATACTCCAGAATCAAATCCCATCACGGACGAGGGGGCTACATTGGGTCGTGTTCTGTTTTACGATCCTAGGTTGTCTGTTAACGGCTCCACTTCGTGTTCCTCGTGTCACAGTCAGCGTACTGCGTTTACTGACGCGCGACGGTTTAGTAAAGGATTTGAGGGAGAGGCTGTTGATCGAAATTCGATGAGCTTGGTGAACCTGCGGTATTATCGTCCCGGGAAATTCTTTTGGGATGAACGGGCAGATTCCTTGGAAGATCAAGTGCTGATGCCGATCGAGAATACCATCGAGATGGGGCACGAATTGACCGCGTTAGTATCGCAGTTGCAAAGTGACCCGATTTATCCTCCGCTTTTTCATGAGGCGTTTGGAACGTCAGAGGTCACTAAGGAGAAGTTGTCACGTGCCTTGGCGCAATTTATTCGATCAATGGTTTCGGTTAACTCACGTTTTGATCAGGGGCGTGCAGAGGTGAGTTCAGTGTTGGATCCGTTTCCCAATTTTTCTGAACAGGAAAACTATGGAAAGCAGCAGTTCTTTGGGCGTGCTAGATGCTCGGAGTGCCACTTGCCCGAAACCGAGGGCAAGAGTAGAGCCGCTCGGCAGTCGGCGTTCTTTCAATTAGAAGGTCCACTGGTGAATGGAATTGACAGTGATTCTGATCAAGTAGACGGGGGAGTCGGGGCATTCACTTCAAAAGAGAATGACTGGGGGCGTTTTAAAGCAACATCTCTGCGGAACGTCGAGTTGACGGCGCCCTATATGCACGATGGCCGTTTCCGAACATTGGATCAGGTTGTCGAGCATTACAACTGGAGCGTTAAGCCACATCGTAATCTTGATAGTCGACTGAAGGACTTTGCTGCAAACGGCTTGGCATTGCCCGAGGTAGAGAAAGTTGCTTTAGCAGAATTTTTGAAAACGCTAACAGACCAGAACTTTATTAATGATCCGAAGTTTAGCAGTCCATTTGTCCCTGTTCAATGATTCAGGTTTTCGCGAGTCTTGGTGGCTAGGATGAGTAACAGCCCACGATTGTTATAATTACGAGCCATGACGAATTCTGACGACATCCATTTGACTGAACGCACTGGCAATAAGCACACTGGCAACGAGCGTGTTGGGGGCGACGTGGCTGATGACGCTGGATATAAGGCTCTTGCCACGGCGTATCACGAAGCTGGGCACGCGGTGATGGCTTTGTACTTTGGTTGTCCGATAAAAAAGGTCACCATCGTCCCAGGGCGGTCATGGCTTGGGCAGTACAGGCTTGGTGTTTGTGAGCTCCAGAAAGGTCGCTCAGGAAATGCTAAGAATCTCTTGGACGACGAGATCGTGATCCTGTTTGCAGGAATGGTTGCGGAGGCGCATTTCACCGGACACTATTGTGAAATCGGTGCTGCGGAAGATCTACGCACGATTCGGCGGTTGTTGTGTCGTCGTGTCAGCAGTGAGAAACAGAATGAACGGTTGCAGCGGCGTTTGCTGGCCCGTACGGAGCATCTTTTGGGTGACGAAGAAACTGCGTTGGCGGTCGATTTGGTCGCAAAAGAATTGATGCAAAAACAGACGATTAGCGGCCGAGCCGTTCGGCACTTTTATCAACAAGCAACGCGACGAAGTTCGTGATACATGGTGGTTTTGGGATGCCGGAAATTCAAGATAGAGAACAATGCGGCCGGGCCATTGCTGCCGATCTGCAACTGCCATTCAAGCAAGTATTGGCAGCGATGGAGTTGCTCGAAGCAGGCAATACGATTCCTTTCATTGCCAGATATCGAAAGGAAGCGACACAGGGACTGGATGAGATTGCACTGCGGGCAATCGAGGATGCGGTTGAAAAATCAGCCGCTTTGGCTGCTCGCAAAGCAACTGTCATCAAGAGCATCCAGGGCCAAGGGTTAATGACCGATGAATTGCTTGCGTCGATTGAGTGCTGCGGTGACTTGCGTCAGCTCGAAATGATCTACCTGCCGTTCAAGCCTAAACGTCGCACCAAGGCGGCGATTGCTCGCGAGCGTGGTTTGCAGCCTCTGGCCGATCTGCTGATCCGTCAGGAACCCATCGAGTCTTCACGGGCGGCGCTGCTCAATCAGTTTGTGAATCCCGAGTTGGAGATTCCAGATCGGGATGCCGCATTACAAGGAGCGCTCGCGATCGTTGCAGAGCAATGGTCCGAGGATGCCACCCTGCGAAGTTGGATGATTGATGACGCCGTTGCAAGTGGTAAGGTGACGTCAAATGTGAAGCGAGGAAAGAAGCAGGAAGCCGAAAAGTTTGAACTCTATTTTGATCATCGTGAAGCTGTTGCGAAAATTCCTTCTCATCGACTGTTGGCAATGCTGAGAGGCGAGTCTGAGGGTTTGCTACGCATTGGAATTGCGATGGAAGATGGGAGAGCTGTTTCCCGTATGAAATCGCAATTCATTCACGATAGGCAGTTTGAATTCCATTGTGAGTTGTTGGCTGCGATTGGTGATTGCTACGAGCGTTTGCTTCAACCAGCGACTCAATCGTCCGTGCTTCAGAATCTGAAAGAGCAAGCTGATACAGAAGCGATCGAGGTGTTCGGGAAAAATCTGCATGAACTGTTGATGGCATCGCCAGCGGGACCGAGGGTGACATTGGGCATCGATCCCGGGTTCCGAACTGGATGCAAGCTAGCTGTCGTCGATGCGACCGGTAAGTTTTTGGCAACTAGCACCATCTATCCGACGCCACCCAAGAGTGACCGTGACTCAGCGGGCAAGCGGGTGTTGGAATTCATCGAGCAGTACAACATCGAGTTGATTGCAATTGGTAACGGGACCGCATCGAGAGAAACGGATGTTTTTATTGGTGATCTGTTAATAGAGCATGGGCTGAAGGTGACCAAAGTGATGGTCAGCGAAGCAGGAGCTTCGATTTATTCTGCTAGTGAGATAGCAATCAAGGAGTTTCCTGATCTGGATGTGACCGTACGGGGTGCGATTAGTATCGCCCGACGCCTGCAGGATCCGCTGGCGGAATTGGTAAAGACCGACCCAAAATCAATTGGGGTCGGGCAATATCAGCACGATGTGAACCAGACGAGGCTTCGTAAATGTCTGGATCGGACAGTTGAATCGTGCGTGAATGCTGTTGGTGTTGATCTGAACATGGCCAGCGTTTCATTGTTGTCGCATGTGGCAGGGATCGGACCCAAGTTGGCCGGAAATATCGTTGCGTTCAGGGATCAAAACGGACGATTCAAGAATCGCAAACAACTGATGAAGGTATCAAAGCTTGGCAGCAAGGCATTTGAGCAGGCTGCAGGATTTTTACGCATTTGTAATGGTGCAGAGCCGCTTGATAACTCAGCGGTTCACCCCGAGAGTTACGCTTTGGTCGGTCGTATGGCAACGAAATTGGGCGCAGACCCTAGAGCATTGGTTGGCGATTCTGGACTGAGCCATAAGTTGCGACCATCAGATTACGTTGATGACCGTTTTGGGTTGCCAACGGTGGTGGACATCATTTCTGAACTGGAGAAACCGGGTCGTGATCCTCGCCGAGAATTTCGAGTGGTGAAGTTTGATGATTCGATCAATAGTATAGGAGATTTGAAGCCTGGATTAGTAATGGAGGGCGTGATTACCAATGTCACACACTTTGGTGCATTTGTTGACATCGGAGTGCATCAGGATGCCTTGATTCACATCTCGCAACTTTCGAATTCCTTTGTCAAGGATCCTAGTGAAGTCGTTGCAGTTGGTGACATTGTCAATGTCAAGGTTTTGGAAATCGATGTTGGACGCAAACGCATTTCGGTGACAAGAAAGTTTTAAACGGGATGTGTTCATTCGTGCGTTGTCGTCTTATTCAACATTTGTGCATCGCACACCACTGCCAACTTAGATCCACAAGTCACGATCGAGACTACGGTAGCCGATTGCTTCAGCGAGATCCTGTTCTCGGATCTGGTGGCAGTTTGCCACATCCGCAATGGTTCTCGCCACTCGCAGGATTTTGTCATGGGCCCTCGCTGAGAGTCCCAGTTCTTCAACGCAGTGCCGCAGCATTTGAGTACAATTGCGGTCGATCTGGCAATGTGCACGCACTTGCTTACTGCTCATTTGTGCGTTGTGATTGGTGGACGCATCTTGAAATCTGTTCGCCTGTTGCTCGCGAGCCTTGATCACATCTTCAAGCATGGTCTTGCTTGATGTTCCCTGAGCACTTTGGTCAGACAACTCATCAAAGGGTACTGCTGGTACATCAAGGTGGATGTCAATACGATCCAAAAGTGGTCCTGAAATTTTTGACATGTACTTTTCAATTTGAGGAGGAGTGCAATTGCAACTGCGTCGTGGGTCACTCCGATACCCACAGGGACATGGGTTTGCCGCCGCGATCAACATGAAATCGGCGGGAAAGGTGGTAGATCGCAATGCCCGTGATATCGTGACGATGCCGTCTTCGAGTGGCTGACGCATCACCTCGAGTGTTTTGCGATTGAACTCTGGCAGTTCATCGAGGAACAGGACACCATTGTGGGATTTACTTATTTCCCCTGGGGCAGGTTGGCTTCCACCTCCCACCAAACCCGCGTCACTGATTGTGTGGTGGGGGCTTCGGAAAGGACGCCGTGCCATGAGTGGTTGATCGGCGGGCAGTTGGCCTAGCACGCTGTAAATACGTGTGGTCTCGATCGATTCTATCGCTGAAAGGGGAGGGAGAACTGTTGGTATCCGCTTCGCTAACATGGTCTTCCCGCTTCCAGGCGGCCCAATCATGGCGAGGTTATGACGACCAGCGGCAGCAATGGTCAAAGCTCGCTTCGCCAACTCTTGTCCCCGCACGTCCGCAAAGTCGATGTCATAGTGGCTGAATTTGGCGAATAGCTTTTCAAGCTCACAAGGCACCGGACTGACTTCCAACTCGCCCGCGAAAAAAGCTATCGCTTCTGCCAGACTGTGAACGGGAATGACTTGTAGCTCTTGTACGACTGCCGCTTCGCTGGCATTCGCGACGGGCACAACTAATCCCCGAAGCGATCTGTTCTTGGCTGCCTCGATCGCGATGGATAACGCACCTTTGACTGGCCGCGTTGTCCCTTCCAACGCAAGTTCGCCGATGATTGCGTAATCGTTGAAGAGTTCAGATGATAATTGTCCACTGCCCGCTAAAACACCCAATGCAACAGACAGGTCAAATGATGACGCTTGTTTGGGAAGATCACCGGGAGCAAGATTGATAACCACTCGGTCCTGTGGTCTCACAAAACCGCTGTTAACGATTGCGCGTTCGACCCGATGGGTACTTTCTTTTACTGCAGTGTCTGGTAGCCCGACTAGGATCGTTTTTGGCATCGCGGCCGGTGAAATGTCGACCTCGACATCGACCGGCAGTGCTTCGATGCCAGAAAGCGTGAACGTCTTCAAGCGTGCCAGCATGATGCCCCAATCATGTAAGCGTAGAAGTTGTTATCGCAAAGAGCCTCGCACCGTTGAGGCAAATTGACAAGGACTGAATTTCAGTTCTTTGGAAATCAAAAGAAAAAGGAAAGAACTTGGATACAGTGAAGCCACTTGAAGGTTTGATGGCATAAACGATTCCTTCGCACGTTGGAGTTTCCTAATGCTGGCAATGTGGAAATTGTCCTGCAGAAAAATTCCAGTGAATTGCTACTACGAAATACCGTCAGGATGGTTTTCGTTTGCGACGTTGCGTGATGAGGGCGTGCATGACATCGCTGCGGCGGACGACACCCAGCAATTCATGGGGATCACTACGGGTGACAACCGGTATGCAGTCATCCGTTTCAGCCTGAAACAACTCAAAAGCTCGAGTTGCAGGTTCATCGGGAAAAAGAAGTGCTGTGGTCTCGCTGACGAGATCCTCTGCGCGAACGAGTTGTGATGCGTTGTGGTCAAACATCACGTCACTCAATAATGGGTACCGGATGACACCAACAACCGTGGAGCGGTCATCGATAACTGGATAAGTGTTGTCATGGCTGTGTTCAATGTGGCCGATGACATCGTCGAAATTATCGGACTGGTGTATGCCTTTTATCTTGCGAATCAAGTTGCTGACTTTGACTTTGGATTCGAGTGGTGCTGTGGCACTGGTGCCTCTGACAGCATCTCGAAAGCGATCCATCACCGTGCGTAGTTGTTCCAGCGGCGTTCGTGATGTGTGATGTATTGCTTGAGCGAGAGGAACTTCGCCTGTTCGCAAGACTGATTGTCGAATGAACAGAGGGCCAATGATTTCGAACAGTACAACAGAGCCTAATATGATGGCTTGAATTTCCGCTCCCAGTTCCTTGTCTCGCTGCATGGCAATGGTGGCCAAAGCGATTGCGGCGCCAGCTTGTGCAAAGAGACAACTGCCCAGCCAGTTTCGAATTTCCATTGGCTGCTTTGTGACTCGCGCAGTGATGTAGACGCCAGTCCATTTTCCGGCAATCCGAAACACGATGTAGACCAAGCCCAGTGTGCCTGCGGCGATGAATGCATTGATGTCAAGTTCAGTTCCATGGGCTGCAAAGAAAAGTACAGCGAGTAGGCCCGACAAGTGGTCAAGTTCATCGACGATTTTGGATTTGTAATCAGACGTGTTCGCGACCGTTACCCCCATGATCAAGAAAGTAATCATGTAGGGAATGTGAAAAGATTCGCAGATGCCCAGAAGAAAAGTTTCCGCTGCAACGAGCATTACGATCCAACGCTTCATGTTCAAAAACCCGCAGCCGTAACTGACGATCAGACCGCCAGCGATTCCAAGTCCTGCGGAGCCTGCGATGTTGAGGACAAGATTGCCGAATTGCTCTCCGATGAACACATCACCTTTGTTTTCCAGCAGAGAGATGGCAAGGAATGCAAATTCGAACATCACGATGCAGGCAAAGTTGTTCATGGCCACCAGGAATCCAGTGCTTTCAGTGACCGGACCCTCAGAGCGAAATTCCTTCAGCACAAGAATAGTGGTTGCGGGTGCCGTCGCGACAGCAAGACAACCAAGCAAAAGAGCTTGGCTGCCCGTGCATCCAAATACGAGTAAGCCGAGACTTACTGAACCGAACGTGAGAAGAATTTCGCCTATCGAGAGTGGAAGGCATCGTTTCGCAAGCTTCCTTACTTTTGTGAATGTGAATTCACACCCAAGATTGAACAACACAAGTGCCATTGCCAGTTTCAGCAAAGGATCAAAAAGTTCAACGTGACCTTCGGGGATCCAGTCAAGGATGCTTGGACCCACTAGCAGGCCCACCAATAAGTAGGCGGTTACCTTCGGGAGATGTAGAAGATCGGCGAAAACTCCAGCAGCCAAACATGCGCCGAGTAACAGCCCAAGCGTACTCAAAATGTCAAGATGAAAAGATGGCATGTGCTAACGTATGTCGGGCAGCTGTTGTTGATGAAAGTAAGGCAGTTGGGTTTGCATCGACGCGGACCGCTGACTTTGTGTGTCATGCTCAATCAACTTTCAGTGATTGGTATGACGAAAGGTTGTCTGTCTGCAAATGATGCACACTGCATCGTTGGATCATGGGGATGGACCAGCAGTGGAAAACGCTTGCAGTAGGCGGTGTGCCATGACCCTCTTATATCATTATTGTCAGGATTACATCTGTGGCCCATGGCAATTTGGTGATCTCATCGGGGCGTGCTCAGAATTACTGCCGGGAATCTATCAGCGAGGGCGTCCAGTTTGATTTTTCCAACCTGACATGAGGGCAGTTTTGCTCTGTTTTGAGCTGAAAGCTCGTCGAGTGTGCGGGTTTGACCGGGAAGCGAACAGCAAGGTGTCAGATTGACACACCCATCCAAACCTGGCTGGACTTGATATGATTCGCTCGCATTTTGAGCCTTGGTTGGCATGAGTCATGAAGGTACGTCGCAGTTGCATGATCTTTCGGATGACGAAATGAGGAACATCAAACAGGTGACTTCTTTGACTTGTGGACTTAGCGAGCGTGGCCGCGTTCGTAAAACGAATCAGGATCAGTTTCTTATCGCGGAGCTAAGCAAGTCGATGCTGGTGTCGGCCACAACGCTTGATTTGGGTGAACGCGTATTCGGGCGTGTTCAGGGAGAAATTTTGCTTGTTGCTGATGGCATGGGAGGGCATGCTGCAGGTGAAAAGGCTAGCCGCCTCGCGATAAGTCATTTGGTGCGCAGATTACTCAATAGCGTCCATTGGTTCTTTCATGGTGATGACGAGAACGAAGATGACTTCGTTTCTGATCTGCAGAACTTGATTCAAGATGCGAATGCAACAATCCTGCGCGAATCTGCTAACAACGCCAAGGTGAGAGGAATGGGCACAACGTTGACCATGGCTCACCGTATTGGTAAGCGGATGTTCGTCGTTCATGCAGGAGATAGCAGGTGCTATTTGTATCGCAACGGGACCGTAGAGCAATTGACCACCGATCATACATTGGCTAGGCAGATGGTAGAGAAGGGCGGCATGTGTCCAGAGGATGAGGCGACGAGTCGTTGGAGCAGTGTGTTGTGGAATGTGCTGGGCGGAAATTCAAACGATGAGGTTGTCGCTGAGGCACGGAGAGTGGATCTGGAACAGGGTGATTTGATTGTCCTGTGCAGCGATGGCTTGCACCGGTATGTTGATGCCCAAACACTCGCCGATGTGCTTTCGGTGACACAGGAGCCAGAGACTGCGTGTAGGACACTCGTTGACTTTGCGAATGCGTCAGGAGGGCAAGATAACGTGACCGTAGTGGTCGCTCGGCCCGACTTGAGTGAAACCATGGATCGTGTTTTCTCGCCTGAGACTGATGCGAAAATTGGTATCCGAAAAGGTGAACTGTGACCGAGTGCAGGGAGATTTGCCCTGCCGCTAAACTGCTGGTCAGTGGCAGCCTGCGAAGTTCGGGCGTGACACCATGCACAGCCTCGTTATGGGCTAGCAGCAAAATGGGTCGCGTTGACGTCATTGGAATGCATATTAAGTTGAAATCAATTGTGGTAAGAGGGGTTAGAAAGGCCTTGGATGATAGATCCTGACATCCAAACCGAACCCGACCACGGCTCTGCCGAGAATTTGCAACTGGATGATCGTGTGAGTGGTTTAGCATCTGATGAGCTTGCTGGTGGAACATTGGAACCACCGCTAGGGAACCCCGCCAAACAAGCTCAACGGCATCAATCCAAATCACCCCGTGAATTGAGACCTCCCGTCGGAAACGTGATGGGAGTCCTCTTGGGCCTTTCGGCGGCTGTTCTTTATACGCTGGCGAATATTGCTCTGCGTCACTGCGTTGCAGTGGATCCGTTTCTTGTGTCAGCAGTCAAAGCGGTGCCGACTGTCATCGTTCTTGGTCCCTTTCTGGTGTGGATGTTGATGAGAGGGGAGGCTCTAGCGACCAGTGGACGACTGATCCCCAGGTTCATTGTCGTGAGCATCATTGGGCAATTCGTAGGCAATGCAGCTTTTCAAATCGCATTGGGTACCATCGGATTGGCTGCGTCCGTACCCATCACGCTTGGCGTCTTGATTGTGGGTGGTGCGATTCTCGGACGCGTGTTGCTCCGAGAGCCTGTACGATTGCGAACGCTCTTAGCCATGATAATGATCATCATTGCAGTGGTGGTTCTTTCGCATCCGAGCACTTCTGAAATGCCTAAAAATTCAATTACGAATCACCCAGTTTGGGTAGGCGCGTTGTGTGCTGCAGCGTCTGGAGCTGCTTATGCTCTGTTTGGTGCGGTCATGCGTCAAACGATGAGAGGAGGCGTGTCTGCACCAGTGACGATGTTTATCAGCGGCCTTGTCGGGACAATTTCACTCTGGGGAGTAACACTTGCAAACTCCGGGCTTCATTCGCTTTCGCTGGTTGAATCGTCGCAGTGGTCAATGATGGCTGCGGCGGGAGTGCTGAACTTCAGTGCATTCGTCGCATTATCGGTTTCGCTGAAGGCGTTGCCGGTTGTGGCCGTAAACCTCATCAACGCCTCGCAGGTGGCGATGGCAGCCGTGGCCGGTGTGATTCTATTCTCAGAGCCGGTCACATGGCCGCTTTCGCTGGGTATCGTGCTGACATTCGCTGGTCTATTGGTCCTTGCGAACCGTCGCCCTCAAGCGTCAAAGACGGCTCCGCAAGAACAAATTTTATAGCGAAGGCAACGTTTTACACGCGAGATAGCTTGGTGATTCGACCAGTGCTGACCCATTCGGCGACGTAGATGTTGTCTTCCAGATCAAAGCAAGCATCGTGGGGATGGACAAACTTACCTTGCTGCCATTTGGATTCATCGGTTCGGATCGAGAAGCCTTTGGTCTCTTGCTTGTCTTTGAGAATACGCTCACGGTCATCGCCAATCGTCACGACAGTGTTATGGTGGCGGTCGAGCAATGAAATCCTAGCGACGAGCTCTGGTACAAGCATCAACTCTGCATTGGTATCGATGTTGGCGGGTAAACCAAATCCGTTGACCGTTTTTTGGTAGTCACCCTGCAGGTTAAATATTTGTAGGGTGTTGTTCGCGCGGTCTGCCACTGCGATTTCGGGATCGCTACCTGCTCGTGTATCGACCCACAGACCGTGGGGTAAATTGAATGAACCGCGTCCCTTGCCGGAACCTCCAAAGCACGAAAGCCAATTGCCATCCTTGTCATAGCGGTGGATGTAGTAGGAACCGTACCCGTCGGCGAGCAGGAAATCACCATTCGGTAAAAACGCGAAGTTTGTGGGCAGGAAGCGGTTACGTCCCCAAGTTCGTTTAGGATTGCTTGCTTCGCCGGTTGCGTAATGACCACTCTTCATGGGTGCGTATTTTTGCCAGACTAAATCACCCTTTAATGTCATTTTCGCAATCGATTTGACTTGTTGATAGGCCGCCACGTAGAGATAGGGGGTGCCATCTT